>WBZO01000077.1_pt1 | contig 254938 bp, 200 predicted proteins | sample 5204261 | NCBI WGS metagenome assembly WBZO01 (sample SAMN12412400, study PRJNA552823) | activated sludge metagenome | isolation source: activated sludge from anammox sidestream of wastewater treatment plant... | place: USA: North Carolina | collected 2017-09 | reverse complement strand
CTTATCAGGAGATCAACGGCAAGAGGGTGGAGGTGGAGGTCGGATACATGGTTAAGGATTCAGCTTCAACGAGGCCGGGAATCAAGAATCAGGGACTGGAATACGGCTTTACCGTTGCCTCTTACGACCGCACGAAGGATCTCATCATCGACCCCCTCCTTGCATCCACTTTCCTGGGCGGAAGTAATGGTGATTGGGGTTTTGGTATTGCCCTGGACTCAAACGGCAATGTTTTTGTGACTGGGCGGACGACTTCAAGTGATCTACCCACCACTGTAGGGGCATATGATAGAACTTTTAATGGCTACTATGATGTCTATGTATCTAAGTTCAATAATAACCTGACAAGCCTCCTTGCATCCACATTTCTGGGAGGAAGTGATTGGGATGAAGGCAGAGGTATTGCTCTGGACAAAAACGGTAACGTCTTTGTAACAGGGTTCACGTATTCAATTAATATGCCGACCACTGCAGGGGCATATGACGTAGCCTTCGACGGTGGAAGTTATATTGATGTATTTGTCTCAAAGTTCAGCAACGATCTTACAAACCTCCTTGCTTCTACACTTCTGGAAGGAAATGGTAAAACTTATTGCTATGGCATTGCCCTGGACTCAAGCAACAACGTCTTTGTGGCAGGGTATACGAAGTCGACAAATCTACCCACCACGGTAGGGGCATATGACAGAACTTATAATGGTGATGAAGATGTGTTTGTTTCGAAGTTTAGTAATGACCTGAAAAACCTACTTGCCTCCACATACCTGGGCGGAAATAATGCTTCTGAAGAGTGTTACGGCATTGCCCTGGACAAAAGCAACAACGTTTTTGTGACAGGGTGGACTGGATCGCCAGACTTTCCCACCACTGCGGGGGCATATGATACCATCTTAAATGGTCGCAATATTCGTAATGTCTTTGTCTCGAAGTTCAGTAATGACCTGAAGAACTTACTTGCCTCTACATTCCTGGAAGGAACTAAAAATGATGAAGCCCATGGTATTGCCCTGGACTCAAGCGGCAACGTCTTTGTGTCGGTGAATACAAATTCACCAAACCTGCCCACCACTGTGGGGGTATATGATAGTACTTACAATGGAGGCGATTTTGATATAATGGTCTCAAAATTCAGCAATGACCTGAAGAGCTTACTTGCCTCCACATACCTGGGTGGAAATGTGGATGAAGAGTGTTATGGCCTTGCCCTGGACAAAAGCGACAACGTCTTTATAACGGGGTATACAAATTCATCAAACTATCCCTCCACTGCGGGGGCATATAATGAAATCTTCAATGGCTATTACGATACATTTGTCTCAAAGTTCAGTAATGACCTGAAGAACCTGCTTGAATCCACATTTCTGGGGGGGAATCTATTTGACGAGGGCAAAGGTATTACCCTGGACTCAAACGATAACGTCTTTATAACGGGATATACGAATTCAACAAATCATCCCGTCACTGCAGGGGCATACGACGGAACATATAATGGCGGTAGTTGTGATGCCTTTATCGCAAAATTCAACAATCTTACTAAAACATCTCCAACGCCTAGTCCTGAGCCAAGTCCTACACCTACGCCTTGTACAGCGACAAAGCTTACCGTAACTTTAACCTGCGGAGACGGTTCCCCGTCTATAAACCAGCCAGTGACGATTAAGCTATATATTGCGAACGAACCCGTGACTGTCTCACCGGTACAGGTTTTAACTGATGGAAATGGCCAAGCAACATTTACCATTACCGCTGCGAATTAGATGGGTGATGCAATATTATCGTTTTAAGCATCAAAAATTGAAAACTAGAGATAAAAGGCATTTCTGATGTTCTTATTCAGGAACAAGCCTGACCGTTGTAAGAGTTTCCAGAAAAGGGGTGCCAGAGGAAGATACGGCACCCCTTTTTATTTTTTTGGCCCGCACTACGTCCGCGATGCAGCTTTTCGCGAAGACCACCCTACCATTCGCACCTCTAATGCTCCACGTGTTTTTGCTACCCTGAGTATTCGCTTGACATAAATACTAATCAGAGTTTAATATTGAAAACATTACGAACCAATCAATTAAATACATCGCGATAAAGGCAAGCCCCGAATGATCGCCGGGCACAAAGCAAAGGGGCTTTATGTACCCTGCAAAGTTTGAAACCCTGCCATGGTTAACGATATCCAAAAAGACAACCTTACTGCCGAAGGCATTTTATGCAAACATTTTTGCAGTGGGGCTTTCTTATTTTCCGGATATTTCTGGAAAAGGAGAAAAGGGGATGTTTAAAAACATTTCTATGGTTGCTGTAATATTATCCATCTCCTATGCCTGCCTTTATGCCGGCACAGGAGCTGTCACACCTACCAATGAGGAACTTATGCAAAAGGCGCACAGGATGCAGATGCCGTTTATTGCCAACGAAGGCCAGACAGACGAGCAGGTGGCATACTATGCAAAGACCTTCGGCGGCGCCGTGTGCGTAACAAAGGAAGGCGGGATCGTCTATCTGCTGCCAAAGTACGAGACAGATGCAAAGGGAAGACACACCAACTCCAGCAGAGCCGAAGGGCAAGATCATGTGCCGTCTTACAGCACCGGAGTGATGACATCCCCGCTCTCTCAGCCGCAATGGACATCGCAGTTACATGACAAATGGTGGCAAAAGATTGCACAAGGTGGGCCGGACAACATTTTTGGTGTGCAATCAGATAACCACAAACAGGAACTAAGCGGAGTCACTCTGAAAGAAGAATTTGTAGGGGGAAAAACATTTGATATACGCGGCGAGAAGAGGTCAGAGACGAAGGTAAGTTATTTCAGGGGAAATGACCCGTCGAAGTGGAAGACCAACATTGCAACGTATGAGTATGCAACCCTGGGTGAGGTATATAAGGGGATAGAAATCCGGTTAAAGGCGTACGGAAACAATGTGGAGAAGCTCTTTTGTGTAAAGCCGGGGGCGAATCCTGAACAGATAAATATCCGGCTGAGCGGTACTGAAACCTCTTTAGAAAAAGGGGTAGGGGGTTTGTCGGTAAACGAACATGGCGAGCTTGTGACAGAGACGGCGCTCGGCCCTGTAAAATTCACAAAACCGGTTGCTTATCAGGAGATCAGCGGCAAGAGGGTGGAGGTGGAGGTCGGATACATGGTTAAGGATTCAGCTTCAACGAGGCCGGGAATCAAGAATCAGGGACTGGAATACGGCTTTACCGTTGCCTCTTACGATCGCACGAAGGATCTCATCATCGACCCCCTCCTTGCTTCCACTTTCCTGGGTGGAAGTAATGATGATTGTGGCTTTAGCATTGCCCTGGACTCAAACAGCAACGTCTTTATTACAGGGTATACAAATTCAACAGATTTTCCCATAACTGCGGAGTCTTATAATATAACCCACAATGGTGATGCCGATGTATTTATCTCTAAGTTCAATAATAATCTGACAAACCTTCTCGCAACCACATTCCTGGGAGGAAGCAATGATGATTGTGGCAACGCCATCGCCCTGGACTCAAACGGCAACGTCTTTATTACAGGGTATACGAAATCAACAGATTTTCCCACAACTGCGGAGTCTTATAATATAACCCACAATGGTGATGCTGATGTATTTATCTCTAAGTTCAATAATAATCTGACAAACCTTCTCGCAACCACATTTTTGGGAGGAAGTGATAATGATCGTGGTAACGCCATCGCTTTGGACTCAAACGACAGTGTCTTTACGACGGGATATACACATTCAACAGACCTACCTACCACTACAGGGGCATATAATGTAATTCACAATGGTAGTTATTCCGATGTATTTATCTCAAAATTCAGCAACGATCTGACGAGCTTGCTAGCATCCACTTTCCTGGGGGGAAGTGATGAAGATGGTGGCTTTGGTATTACCCTGGACTCAAGCGATAATGTTTTTGTTACAGGGTGGACGTATTCGGCAGACCTGCCCACCACTACGGGGGCATATGATAAAACCCATAATGGAACTTTTGACGCATTTGTCTCGAAGTTCGATAACGATCTGACAAGCTTACTTGCGTCCACATTCCTAGGTGGAAGTGATTGGGATTTTGGCTATGATATTATTCTGGATTCAAGCAACAATGTCTTCGTTACAGGGTGGACGTATTCATCCAATATGCCCACCATTACAGGAATATATGATGCAACCTTTAATGGCGGTTGCGACGTATTTGTCTCAAAGCTCAATAACGACCTGACAAGCTTGCTTGCATCCACATTTCTGGGTGGAAGTGATGACGATTACGGCTATGGTATTGCCTTGGATTCAAGCGACAACGTCTTTGTTGTGGGATATGCATATTCAACAGACCTGACTACCACTATAGGGGCATACGATATAACCTACAATGGAGAAGCAGATGTATTTGTCTCTAAATTCTACAATCCGTATATTGCGTCTCCTTGCGAAGCAAAAAAACTTGACGTAAAACCAAAATCTCTTAAGCTTTCACAGGGAGAGGATAGAGAAAAAACTATAACCTTAACCTGTAAAAAGGGATTACCATCTGTAAACCAAATAATAAAAGTTAAAATAGTGAGCGGTAAAAAGCATGTGACTATTTCACCGTCAGAGGCGTACACAGACGAAAATGGCAAGGCAACGTTTACCATTACTGCCACAGAAAAGAAGGGTAATGCGGTAATACGATTTAAACATAAAAATCTGATAAACAACATAACAGTGAAGGTCAAGAAGCAATAACCGTTGGATTTTCTATAAATTCCCAACAAGGAAGGAATATTACATGCAGCGTAGGGTATCTGGCATGTCTTTGATTTTTAACTATACAGGCTGGAAGTCTGCATTGCCATCTTTTCCAGTTCGTTCTGGTCAGGATTATGAAGGAAGGTATATCATATGAATAGAAACTCACGGCGTATTCTCATCATTGGAGGTGTTGCGGCGGGGGCAACCTGCGCGGCACGTCTCAGAAGGCTTTGCGAACGGTGCACTATTGTGATATTCGACCGTGGCCCGTACGTGTCCTTCGCCAACTGCGGGCTGCCCTACCATGTTGGCAACATTATTGTTTCAGAAGAAAAGCTACTGGTGGCGACACCGCAGCTTTTCAAAGATCGTTTCAATATCGAAGTGCATACGGAAACTGAAGTTGTTCGGGTCGATCGTGACAAAAAAGAGATTGAGGTGCGCGATATCAGGACGAATGAGACGCGCCGGGAATCCTATGATGGTTTGGTATTATCGACCGGTGCGAATGCTGTACGTCCGCAAATTCCCGGCATCAATCTTCCCGGCATCTTTGTATTGCGCACCATCCCTGATAGCCGGAAGATTCGCAGTGCTGTGGGAAACGCCTCTCTTGCAGCAATCGTGGGTGGCGGTTTTATCGGGCTGGAAATGGCAGAAAATCTGACAAGAAGAGGCTTATCTGTCACCATTATCCAAAGAAGCGATCAAATCTTATCATCCCTTGATCCCGAGATGGCATTTTTTATGGAAAAGCACTTGCAAGCAAACGGCGTGACGCTGCGTCTTGGAACCGGAGTGGAATCCTTTCATCTCGATGGCAGGTTATCCGTTAAAACAACTTCCGGAGATACCATAGACACGGACATGGTAATCCTTGCCATGGGTGTGCAGCCAGAATCATCGCTGGCAAGAAATGCAGGATTATCCCTTGGCGATCATGGGGGTATTCGGGTAGATGATCGCATGCAAACCAGCGACCCTTACATCTGGGCGGTAGGAGACGTAGCGGAGGTAAAAGACGTGGTCGCCGGCGGATGGCATTTGGCCTCTTTGGCAGGGCCCGCAAACCGGCAGGGGCGCATCGCTGCCGCTGCAATTCTTGATAAAATAATTGCAAGGAACCGCAATGAAACACGCGCCGCACGCTTTCGTGGTGTGCAAGGAACGGCGGTTTGCAGTGCCTTTGGTCTCACGGTGGCAATCACTGGTGCAAGCGAAAAGACATTAAAACGCTCGGGCATTAAAAACTATGAGAAAATATATTTGCATCCCGGTAGTCATGCGAGCTATTTTCCTGATGCAAAGCCAATCCATATCAAATTGATCTTTGATACCGATACCGGCCGTGTTTTAGGGGCACAGGCAATCGGTGAATCAGGAGTTGCACGACGTATCGATATAATCTCCATGGTTATTCAGATGGGGGGAACGGTTTATGATCTTGAGGAATCAGAACTCTGTTATGCGCCACAGTTCGGCGCCGCAAAGGATCCCGTAAATCTCGCCGGAATGATTGCCGCAAACCATTTACGGGGCGATCTGCCCTTGGCGAAATGGGAGGAACTGAAAGACACACAAGCACAAATTGTTGATGTTCGAAGTAAAGCCGAGTATGAGAGAGGACATATCCCGGGCGCCAAAAATATTCCTTTGGAAGGTCTTCGCGACCGTATTGGGGATCTGTCAAAGGGCAAGGAAATCTGGTTAGTTTGCGGGGTCGGCCAGCGGGCCTATTATGCGACGCGTATTCTGTTGCAAAACGGATTTAGCGTAAAAGACCTTTCCGGTGGAATGCAAACCTATAATACCCTTAAACCGAAACTCAACCTTAAAACTTCGTAACCTTTGTTCTGTGGATACAACCAAACAGGCAGCATTTTATTCGGCATAAAACGTGTTCCTGCACTGTTGCCGGAAAATTTTTGCCCGGTTACTTCCTTAAGTTTTTGCCGGAGTTGGTTCTTCGAGTCCCAGAAGCTTAAGATACTGGCTGAAGTCTGCGGGAAGAGGCGCTGTGACTGACACCATCTTCCCGGTATAGGGATGCACAAAAGACAGTTGATATGCATGGAGCATTTGTCGTGGGACTTGCCTCATAAGCTGATGCTCTATTGGATTGCGATCGTATTCCATCTCTCCAATTACGGGGTACCCTGCCGAGGCAAGATGGATTCTGATCTGGTGTGTCCTGCCGGTCTCAATAATCACTTCCAGATCAGAGATTCCGGCGCCTCTCTTCAGGAGCCTCACTTGGGTCACAGCTCTCTGCCCCAGTATTGAGGTGTCTAAAGAAAAGGTATGTTTTCTGACACTACCCCTTACGATAACCCTGTAGACTTTTTTTATAAGGTTTTTTTTAAACAAATTCTTCATTTGTTCAAAGGCATCCTTATTCATGGCAAAGATAATTGCACCGGAGGTATCTTTATCCAGCCGATGGACGGCCTGAATATGATTGTCCTGAAAACAGATCCTCAGTTCGCTTTCAAGGCTTTCATGGCCATTTGTTACAATATGGGCAGGCTTTGAAACAACCAGATAATGGCTGTCCTGAAACAGGATGGCATTCTTTTGAACTGCTGGTGATCTTATCGTTTCCGTATGAATCTCTACGGAGTCTCCTCTTTGTAACCGGTAGGAAGCGATCCAGGTACGCTTTTTGTTTACAAAAATGCGCCGTTTGTCGAGGAGTTGTTTTGCCTTTTTTTTTGACAGAGACAGTTTTCTGGCAATGAAATTCAAAAGGGTGTGCTCGCTGTCTTCAGGGGTAAGTATGAACCTCTGCATGTAAAAACGAAAATCTGTAGACTTATCGGGACGGCCTTTACTGTGACTGATTTTTACAGAAAATAAAAAACTGGCTCCCCCGGTAGGATTCGAACCTACAACCAACCGGTTAACAGCCGGCTACTCTACCATTGAGCTACAGGGGAACCTTGTATTTTCTCTAAAATTATTGCAAATAAGCAATCAGTCTGGACAATTCTTTTTTCATGTCCTGACGATTGACAATCATATCTACGAAGCCGTGCTCCAATAAAAATTCAGCCGTCTGAAAACCCTTCGGAAGGGCACGCCTGATCGTTTCCTGAATAACCCTGGGACCGGCAAAACCGATCAATGCCTTTGGTTCTGCTATTGTAATATCAGCCAGGGATGCGAAGCTGGCCATAACACCACCCAGAGACGGGTCGGTGAGTATTGATATATACAACCCGCCAGCGCCCTGAAACCTGGCAATTGCAGCGCTGGTTTTTGCCATTTGCATAAGAGAAAACACCCCCTCCTGCATTCTGGCACCACCACCGGAGCCTGAGACAAGAATGAGCGGCAACCGGAGTTCCATGGCTTTTTCAGTTACACGGGCTATTTTTTCTCCCACAACGGAACCCATGCTTCCCATGATGAAGCTCGGATCAGTAATTCCGATCATTACCTCGCTGCCATTGATCTTCGCTTTTCCTACAATTACAGCCTCTTTCAGACCCGATTTTTGCTGTTCTTCGGTGACTCTTTCAGGATACGTTACCCTGTCTTTAAAGTTTAGCGGATCGCATGGCACCATATTTGGCCACATTTCTTCAAAACTGTTTTCGTCCACTAAGATCTTTACTCTGTCCCTGCTGAATATTCGAAAATGATAGTTGCATTCAGGACAGACGAACATGCCATCTTCAACGGTTTTTTTAAATAGCATACTGCTGCAACCATCACATCGTACCCACAAACCATCGGGCATATTCCTCTTTTTTCTGAAAAACACCATAAGGAAGCGTCTCGTCTGTTATAAATGTATTTTAAAATCCTGAAAGAACGGTTACTCTATCAGGAAACATTCCTGATACTGCGAAAAATCTCTTTTTATATGCCATCGGATTACGTTAACGCCGTCAACTCACACCTATTTTTCTGAAACTCTGACACGATGAAATATATTGCATTAGTTTATAAGCTTTTCATAAAAAAACAAGTTGTTTTTTCTGAGGCACTGCTTCATAAAGAAGCGTAGCATTCATATACGGATACAAAACCGATACGATTTCTTTCTGACCGCGTTCTATTTCATCTCTTGTTTTGCTATTTGTCTGAGAACTTTAATTGCGTCCTGAGGGTCATTTGCCTTAAAAATTGCAGAGGCGGCAACGATCACATTTGCACCCTGCCGGGCAGCCTGAGAAACGGTTTCTGTTGTTATGCCACCATCCACTCCGATATCCATTCCATCCGGCGCTATACTGCGCAGCCGCGCAATCTTAGGCAACGCCTTGGGGATGAACTGTTGTCCGGCAAAGCCCGGATTTACGGACATAACAAGCACCATATCAAGGGCACCCAAAAGGTCTTCAATCGTCCCGGTTGGTGTATCAGGATTCAGCGATACGCCAGCTCTTAATCCTGCTTTTTTAATTAACGCAATAATCTCTTTGGGCTTATCTGTCGTCTCTATGTGAAAGATTATCAAGTCACCAGCCCTTGCTGATGCAGCAAAAGCATTCACATAGCGTTCAGGGCATTCAATCATCAGATGAAATTCCAAAGGTACGTGTGCAACGCGACGAATCCCCTCAGTAATGAAAGGACCCATGGTAATGTTAGGGACAAAATGACCGTCCATCACGTCGATATGGATTAAATCAATACCCGACTGTTCTACCTTTTTGATCTCCTCTTCTAGTCGAACAGGGTTAGCGCCAAGAATTGACGCAGCGATTTTAATTATTGGTTGCATATGCTCCCTTGATTTCGTCTTTTCAAAAAAACTACATCATTTGTCGTATTTTTTTCACCTGCTCCGATTATAGTCAGGATGACGAAGACGAGGAGTTCCTTGGGTTCTTTCTCCGGTCTGATAAGGATGCAATTCCGGGGAGTTCTCCTCCCTCTAATAATTTCAGAAAGGCGCCTCCGCCCGTAGAAATAAATGACACTTCATGGGTTTTTCCTGATTTATGAAATGCCATATCTGTATCGCCGCCACCTACAATTGTTGAGGCATGAGAACTTGTTACTGCGTCCACCATGGCATAGGTTCCCCGGCTGAAGGCATCAAATTCAAATGCGCCCATGGGGCCATTCCAGACAATCGTCTTTGCATCCTGGAGAGCTTCAATGAATAACTTCGTCGTGGCAGGGCCAATATCGAGGGCGATCCATTTATCCGGAATTTCCTGATAGGGAACAACCTTTGTTTCTGCCTGCCCGCTAAAATGCTCTGCAACAACAAAGTCTACCGGCAAATACAGCTTGGTGCCATTCTTTCTGGAAATATCCATTAGATTTTTTACCACATCAAGCATACTATCCTCAACCAAGGATTTTCCAACGCAAAACCCCTGGGCCTTGAGGAAAGTGAAAGCCATTGCACCCCCGATGAGAACTTTATCCATTTTTTTGGATAGATTCTCAATGATCTTTATCTTGTCAGAAACCTTAGCGCCGCCTAACAGCGCTACAACCGGCCGCATGGGGTTATTAACGGCCTTCTCAAAATAGTCCATCTCTTTTTTGAGAAGAAACCCGGCTGCTGAGGGCACATAATCATCAACACCAATCATTGATGCATGCTTCCGGTGGCAGTTCCCAAAGGCATCCTGAATAAATACCTCACACAGGCTGGCCAACTCTTTAGCGAATGACGGGTCATTCTTTTCTTCACCGGGATGAAACCTTAAATTTTCGAGCACCATCACATCGCCGTAGTGCATTTCTTCGATTTGTTTTTTTATCGTTGGGCCGATACAATCCTCTGCCATGATTACCTTAACCTTCTCGCCGAGAAAGCGTTGCAGACGCCTCGCTGCAGGTTTAAGGCTGTATTTGGGGGTAACTTTACCTTCCGGCCTGCCCAGATGCGAAGCAATAATTACCTTTGCCTCTTCATCTAACAAATAGTTAATTGTTGGCAAGGTTGCCCTTATCCTGGTGTCGTCCGTAATATTTCCTTCTTCGTCTAAAGGCACATTATAGTCCGTTCGGACCATTACCCTTTTTCTTCGCACCTCGATGTCTTTAATGAATAATTTATACATAAAATTAGGCTTTTGAAGTTTTGATTGAGGTCATATAACATAGGGACGATGCCTTTGCCGACATGAAAACTTGGATGTGCCCTTTATTCATGAATAGCAAATGCATCGTCCCTGCAACTTCTGATTGATGATTTTTATCAATCCTATTGACGGGCGATTAACTCTACGAGGTCTACCATACGATTTGAAAATCCCCATTCATTGTCATACCAGGACACCACCTTTATCATACGTTTATCAATTACATACGTAAGCGCAGAGTCAAAGATGCTTGAATGGGTATTCCCGATAATGTCTGAAGAGACGATAGGGTCTTCACAGTATTCCAGAACACCCTTCAATTCTCCTCCGGCGGCCTTTTTCATGGCAGCATTAATGGTTTCTACGGTAACATCCTTTGAAACAAGTGCAACTAAATCTGTCACCGAACCGTTAACAACAGGCACACGCATAGCGAGACCGTCTAATTTCCCTTTCAGCGACGGAATTACCTCACCAATGGCCCTGGCAGCCCCGGTTGTAGTTGGAATAATATTTACCGCAGCCGCCCTTGCCCGCCTGAGATCTTTATGAATAAGGTCGCTGATACGCTGGTCATTCGTATATGCGTGAATTGTGGTCATGAGCCCCTTTTCGATACCGAAATTGTCGTTTATTACCTTCGCTATAGGCGCCAGACAATTTGTTGTGCATGATGCATTGGACAAGATCCTGTGCTCTGGTTTCAGATCCTGAGTATTAACCCCGACAACGATCGTTGCGTCAACTTTGTCTTTTGCAGGCGCTGAAAGAATCACCTTCCTGGCGCCAGCATCCAGGTGCTTAGCACAATCTGCCCGGGAAGTGAATATTCCGGTTGATTCAATTACGATGTCTACCCCAAGGGTTTTCCATGGCAGCTTTGTGGGGTCCTTTTCCATAAGCAATTTAACTTCCTTGCCATTTACGAGCAACGACTTTTCTTTTGCCTCAATGCTTCCATTAAATCTGCCGTGTACCGAATCATACTTCAACAATATCGCCAGCGATTTTGAGTCGGCGAGATCGTTAATAGCCAAAACGTCAATCCCCTTTCGCTGCGCAATTACACGAAAGACATTCCTCCCGATTCTCCCAAAACCATTTATACCAACTGTAATAGCCATAGATTATGTATCCTTTTATTTCTCTTTATTAAAAGGAGATAAACCGGTGCCAGGTTAAGCACCTATGATCGTAAAATGAAAAACAAAAGAAATTCCATCTTAGCAACCAGATATAATTTGTCAAGTAATTTCATGGGAAGCGCTTTAACCATCTTGAACTATATGCTGATTGTCTGAAATGCAGACGGCCGAAAGCTGGTCATAAAAATCAGAGAAAATCGATATCACGCTTAAGGTTGCAGCGTTCCATGGAAACGCTACTTATGAACCGTTATTGTATGAACGCTCATATTCCCCGCTACATCGTATGCCTTTGCCGTTATGTTATGTGCCCCTTTGCCGATTTTTCGTGTTTTCCATGCATAGGAAAGGGTGTCCTGTTTTGTCACTGTCGACTCGAGCATATTGTCAAGGTACAATTCAATTTTGCTAACGGCAACATTGTCAGTGGCAGTTACACGTATTTTCTTTGAGTTTACCACATGGCGGTTGTTTGCCGGGGATGTTATTGTAACGACAGGAGGGATCGCGTCCTTTGGGTTGTTCACAATTGTTATCGTAACAGGAGCTGATACACCCATGTTTTGTGAAAAATCACAGGCGCGCGCCTCAAGAGAGTACGTCCCGTCAGGATATTTTGTCGTATCCCATACAAAATCAAACGGAGCAGCGGCAATTTCCGCATACCGAGTTCCTTCAATATACAACTCAACCTTTGAGACGCCTATATCGTCCGTAACAGAAATACTGACCGTTGTTGTGCCGCTTACCACAGCATGATCGATGGGGTAGAGTATGGAAAGAAGAGGCGCCGTAGTTTCTACGGGATTGCTTACGGAAACCACAACATCCTCCGATTTCCCCATGTTTTCCGAAGAATCATAGGCACGCGCCTCAAGGGAATATATCCCATCAGGATAACTCTTGGTATCCCAGGAAAAGTCAAACGGCTCCGTAGTGCCGGTTGCGTACAGAGCTCCATTAATAAATAATTCTACTTTGGAAATCCCGGCATTATCGGTAGCAGAAACATGGACTACGGTTGTATTGTTCACCTCTGTATTATACAAAGGCGATGATATTGATACCGCCGGAAGTGTGGAAATACGTTGTGGCAGGGTATTTTTTGCGGCAACAACGCTTTTGTATACATTTATTCTCCCGTATCCATAATAGATGTCAAACCCGGGACTCCCGAGATCGTCTGCATTACCCGTCATAATTGCTACTACCTGCGAATTGGTAAGCGCGGGGTTAACAGAGAGGATAAGGGCGGCAAGTCCTGCAGTGATCAGCGAGGAAAAAGACGTTCCGCTTCCGGTACCGTAACCACCGCCGTTGGTTGTTGTCTTGATTGATACCCCGGGAGCCGCTACATCAATCCAATTGCCGTAGTTTGAAAAACTCGCAATCGCATCGCTGGAAGTCGTGGCGGAAACGGCGACAACATTATTGCACGCGGCAGGATAATAGGGGGTGCTGGTAGAATTATTTGCTGCGGCAGCGATGACAACAACCCCTTTATTCCAGGCATAGTCAACCGCATTCTGGAGGGTTGTGGAACTGCTCGATCCGGCAATGCTTATATTTATTACCTTTGCTCCATGGTCTGCCGCATAGATAATTCCCTTTGCTATGGTTGAATAATAAGCAACGCCGTTCGAATCCAGCACGACCACGGGCATGACAGGATTATTTCAGGCAACTCCGGCAACCCCGATAGCATTATTCGATAATGCGGCGGCACATCCGGCTACTGCTGTGCCATGCCCCCGGACATCGGCGGTATTGGTGGTATTATTGAGAAAGTTATATCCGGGCAAAAGTTTAGCTGAAAGATCGGGATGTGAAGGATCCACACCGGAATCAATAATTGCAATCGTGACGCCGTTCGAACCCGTGGTTATATCCCATCCAGCAGGTGACGATATTTTTGGATGATGCCATTGAGCGGATGCATAGTAGGTATCATTTGGAATAACAACCTCTTCGGCCAGATAATTAAACTCGGCATACTCAATATCAGGATTATGCGAGAGGGCGCTTTTTACCAGGTCAAGCGCTTTTTCCGGCACCTTGATATGCTTGACTTCAATCCGCGGGATTTCTCCGACGATGCTTACATGATTTTCTGCAAACATCTTCTCGAGCGCCTTCTTGGCAACCCCAGCCTTCGGCTTAACCAGGAGTTCTCCCGCCATACGATCGCTGCCAAAGCCAGCGCCAGATGTTGCAATACTTAAAACCCCGGCAACAAAAAAACCCGTAAAATACCGAAATGCAACTTTTTCTACCTTTCCCATAAGTCACCTCCGATAAATAAGTTGTTCTGATTTTTTGTCCAAGAGCAAATAGCCTCAAGAGATAAGCCAGGTATTTTCGCTACTTTGGACGACAATGAGTGCGCCTAGAAACAAGCCAGAGGGGTGGGCTATTGTTTCTTCGGCAACCCGGCTATCCTGAATATTTAGGACCCGTGGCTTTGCGTCCCCCGGTTACCCGGGGTTTGCCATTTTTCGAAAACAAAAGAGTTGTATGATGCTCTTAGTCTGGCATGTATAATCGGCAGAAGAAGATAAAATTTAAATATTAGTAACATTTTGGCTAAAAAAAGGGGGGGGCGTCGACCGTTCGGCCAAACTTACGACGAAGCCCCTTCTGGCCGACCTCTGCCAGGGGATAAACTTCGGGGTGGAAAGACCCAGGCGCTATCTATATTTAGTTCACCTAAATCCTGCAAAGGGACAATGCCTTGTTGAAGAAACAGGCGGAAAACAATAAAATTTACAGGGGTTTCAAGCTATGTCTTCGGCTGCCGGGCGACCCGCTTAAATAAAATGAAAATTCTTATACAATCAAGATATTTTAAGAATAAAAGCCACGAAAAGGCGATCCTCCTGTTCGATTGAAGAATATGGCACAAAAGGGAAAAATAGCAACCGAAAAAAGACATCGATGAGAGGGAAGGGTTTAATCGCACATACAGGGCGGTTGTCGGCGCCGCCTTTATAAAGAAGTTATTGTTCAGACAGTGAGTCCAATGATTTTTGCATAGCAAAGGCGCTATAGTAAAGAAGGTTTTCGCTACGCTAAAACCATTTGCACAATTTATATTGCATGTTAATTGCAGAGAAAGATACGAATTTTTCAAAAGACCCATGGTTACGAACTTTTTGACTAAGAAACGTTCAGCAAAACCGTGTTTTGATTCGTTGCAATTTTGGTGCAATACCGCTGGGTGCGGGGGAGATGCCTGAATCATAGCCCCGGCGACTTACTAAGAGGCATTTTTACGGCCAATACCAATCCCCTTCCCCCGCCAGGACGTACGGTTCCGCGCTTGTCAGACAAAACTTCTGCAAGAATATTGACAGCGCAGAGCAATCCTTCTATAATAGCGCCGGGCTTTGTGTTTTGTCTGTCCGTCAGGCAGGGATTACAACTTTCTTAACCAACTAGTTTTTTGAGAAATTTGCACCTTTCTCTCCAATTAACAGGAAATAAAATACGCGGTGCGGGCGGTTTACCCCGCACAGATTTTTTTGATTCGTCCGGATTGAACCATGGATACGGTATATCATCTAGACCTAAATAGCGAAAAGATACAGGGCGCAAAAATCGCATTGCTGCCCGGCGACCCTTTCAGGTCGCAAGTTATTGCAGAAACCATTTCAGGGATTTATGGAACGGGGAATACAAAATTGGCCTGGAAACGGGAATTTTGCACCTATTTGGCTGAGATCGGCGGGATCCCACTCCTCGTCACTTCTACCGGGATTGGGGGGCCCTCTGCATCGATAGCCGTTGACGAACTGGCGCAACTGGGAATCGGCACATTCATCCGCGTGGGAACGACCGGCGCTATTCAGGAGCGCGTTGATATCGGCGATGTCATAATCACTTCCGGCTCCGTGCGGCTTGACGGGGCGTCAACCCATTATGCGCCGATTGAATATCCCGCGGTTGCCCACCACGAGGTCATCAATGCCCTCGTTGAAGGGGCAAAGAAGACAAAGACGCGGTATCACGTGGGCGTAACGGCCTCTTCCGATACCTTTTATCCGGGTGAGGAACGATACGATTCGTTTACAAAATATGTACTGAGAAAGTTTCAGGGAGCTACGAAAGAATGGCAAAAGCTCCATGTGCTGAACTATGAAATGGAATCATCGACCGTCCTGACCCTCGCCGCCTCCATGGGTCTCAGGGGAGGGTGCATCACAGGTGTAGTGAACAGGGGGGGCACAGGAAAGATTACAAAAGAGTCGCTTAAGGCAGGGGAGGAAAATGCGATCCGGGTCGCAATAGCCGCCACAGAGTGCCTGGTGTAGCTTGGCGGCAGACCGCAAAGAACTTCGCCGTAATGGTTCGGCACACTCACCATTCGCGGCCCACATCCTGAGCTTGCCGAAGGATCCGTCGAACATCGGCCCCGCACATGGTAGCATCATATAGCACTAGAATTTATCTGCAGCCTGACGACGGCATAGCAATGCAACCGTTGCCAGAGTTGAAATCCATTCAAAAATCAAGGGTATAACTATGTGCCAGATTTCCTGTTTTAGAGCCCCTCAATTTCCGGCAAAAAAATAAATTATATTTTATGCCTGACACCTCTTTAATCGTTATGCTATAAATAAACACCATTTTTTATGTAATTCGTGTGTTCCGGAATAAAACGATAAAGGCAAACCCTGAGCGATCAGGGGGCGCAAAGTAAAGGGTATTTAAAGATACACGGAAGTATATAATAAAGATAGCCTTGCTGCCGACGTAGTTCAACAAGATGTTGGTGGTGAGGCTTTTTTGTTTTTAATTTTCACCCATGAAGATCTGTAAAAGTTTTGGCGAGACGTTAAAAGGAGACAAGGAAGGGGCAGCATTATATCGGCATACTTCAGGGAATGAGGGATTGTCGGTAAAAAATGAACAGAAGGAGGGACACGTTCGCAAAGACAGAAAAAACAGCGGGATTTGATGGCTCTGATTTTGACAAAACGAGGCGGAAGGATTAGGGAATGAAATTGCCCCTGACAGGACGTATGCGTTTTCCGCTGGGGTGCAAGTCAAATAGCGGTGTAACAAGGGTTTTTTTTAATATTTTATGGTAATGGCAAGGTATTCCCTACAATGTAGGGGCAGGTTTGAAACCTGCACTATCCAGTGATATCCTGTCAGAAGTTTGTTTGTACAGTTTTTGTCATATCTGAACGTTTTTGTCGGGTAACCAGCGAGGCTTAAACTTCATGGATTCCCGTTAAAAACATACGGGAATGACGTCTCGAGAAAGAGGAAGCAAGACACGCGAATCTCTAACCGGACAGAGCTGGCCACTACCGCAAAATGACATAAATACCGTTCGTGCAAGTATTTTTAAAGAAATTAATGGTTACACAAATTTTAAGCAGTAAGGGCAGGTTTCAAACCTGCCCTTACAAGACAACATTATTCATAATTAGAGGGTTTTAAAAAAACTAAATTGTTACCTAAATTTGTAGAAAGGAGGAGGGGTATGAAAAAAGGAAGATTAACGGCCATTTTATGGCGAAACGCCCTAGTCATTGCCGGGCTGTTGTCGTACATGGCGGCGACAAAAAACGTGTATGCAGCCATCGATGGTGTACCGAAAGTGAAAACGAGTGGCGCTACAGACATTGGAACTAACTCAGCCACGTTAAATGGAGATGTAGATATTAACATCCAAGAAGAACCAAAAGGGTATGTGATGTTTTTTTATGGCGACAAAAACGAAGGTTATACGGGCGTTTCCGAAATAGTTTCTATAAACCCAAAACCCAAGATAGGGTTTTGGGACGAGAGATTAGCGAAGTAATTTGTACTAATTTTCAGTAGAATAGGGTAAAAAAATAATGGTTACATGATTTTTCCCATGATTTTCGATTTTTTTTCAGGGTATGGACGTACTATTCCTCCCGGAAAAGATACCACGTTCATTGCCCTCAAGATCGGCGGTAGCTCATCCCGACTCTTTAGCGGCAGCTTTACTTCTGAAATGGATACGACTCCAAGCTTCCCCTGCTGCTCAAATCGCTTTCTCATCTTCTCACGAATGTCCATTAGCTATTTTGTTTATGCATCGAATATGAGGACTCTTTCACCCAAGAATCCCTTCATTTTCGCCATATTTTACCCCTTAACACAAAATTATTCAATGACTTTCATGAACACCTTTCACCTGCTCCTCCTTATTTTACAGGGCTTTGGTGGGTTTCCGTTCAGACACTATTTATGAAAAAGGTTGCCCCGGGCTAAAGACGAACCGTTTCACCAGAATGAGATTCTTCGCTTCGCTCAGAAGACCCGGAATAAAAGGGTCAGAACGACAAAACAAAAGAGCTTAGAATAACTGAGAAGGAGGTGTTAGATGATGAAAAATATTCTTATCATTGCAGGCGTTGTATTCTGTGGTTTGTATCTGACTTTGTGTCATGCAGAGGCTTTAGCCGGTAACAAAATCCGGGTGTTGCGTTCCGACAGCGATGGCGCAGTCCTCGAACTGAGGTTGAGCGGTTTTCAAACGGAAACGACGGAGTACGAAGGCGAATCGTATCAAATCATTACGGCGCCCGATACCGTTCAGAGCGATCAGCCCGGCAAGCCCCGGATGCCGGTTTGTGGCACACTGTTAGGGGTTCCGGCCGTTGATGGCGTTTCCCTGCAGATCATCGATGCCAGTTTTAAAACGGTACATGGGTATCGGCTGCTTCCGGCTCCGGAATGGAAGGTGTCGGGAAACAATATGGACGAGCCGGATATAGAGAAGGTCTTTGTAATGGATCAGGATATTTACCATACCAGCGCTTTTTATCCTGAGGCAATTGCCGGCATCGGTTACACGGGATATTTACGCGATCAGGCGGTTGCGCAGGTGCAATTTTATCCGGTGCAGTATAATCCGGTGGAAGGCGTTGTGCGCCTTTACCGCCGTATACTCGTAAAGGTTACATGGAATGCCCGGCAGGTGGCGCCGTCGTCCCGTCGGGCTCCGGGAACAGGCCGTGCCTATGAAGAGATGTTAAAGAGCCATCTTTTAAATTATGATGCCTTGCAGCGTCCAGCATCTTCCCCGGAAATATCATCCCCGGATGCAACCGTTGAATCTCTGGGGCTTCTTGAAAAAAGCAGCGGCGGAACGTCCCTTAAAATTGGTGTTACAGAAGACGGCATTTACAAACTGACCTACAACGATCTTGCTGCTGCGGGCTTAAATTTGAATAGTGTAGACCCGCGCACAATTATCGTGAGTAATAAGGGCGCTTAAATTCCCGTTTATATCCATGGAGAGGACGACGGTACATTTGACACGAATGACTATCTCCTGTTCTATGGCATTGCGAATAAGGATATTTATACAACAAAAAATATCTACTGGCTTACCGTTGGTGCCAACGGTAAGCGCATGAACGCTGTTGATGGCACTCTTTCGGGGAATGCCGCTATTCCGGAATACTTTCCCGCAACCCTGCATGCGGAGGTAGACAGCGAATACTGGCAGACAATGCCCAACGGCGGGAGTGAGGATCATTGGTTCTGGGACTACCAGCTTACTGCGCCATCTTCAAAAAACTATTTTCTGAGCTTAAATCATATTTCAACAGAGAATGCTACGGCAGAGGTGCGTGTGCGATTGAAGGGGCGCACCAGTGTTCAAAGCGTAAATCCCGACCATCATACAAAAATATATCTCAACGATGTAGTCATAGATGACAAGACATGGGATGGGCAGCAGATCTACGACCACAAGGTAACCGTTCTGCAATCAGCGCTGCTTGAGGGAACGAATACCGTGCGCCTGGAGCTGCCGGGAGATACCGGGGCTAAGGAGGTGGATCAGGTTTTTATGAACTGGATTGAAATCGACTATCTGAATACCTACGTGGCAGAGCAGGACAAGTTGTTATTCGGCGCACCGCCGAACGGTACGTTTCAGTTTGAGGTCACCGGTTTCGGGAAAAACACCGTTATGGTTTTTGACGTGACGGACCCCGTCAGCCCGTCACGGATAACCAATACCGATGTCCTGAAATCAGGGAATACTTATACCCTGCGGTTCGAGGGCGATGCCCAGAAGGGAACGCAGTATCTTGCGCTGGCATCTTCACAATTTAAATCACCCTCCAGCATTGAAAGAGATCAACCTTCATCCTGGAAATCCACCAGCAACAAGGCGGATTATCTTATCATCACGCATGAAGATTTTTATAGCAGCGCTCAAAAGCTTGCAAACTACCGGAGCGGGGCTGGCTGGAAAGTGGCTGTGATTAAGGTGGGAGATATTTATGATGAATTTAACTACGGCATCTTCAATCCACAAGCGATCCGGGATTTTCTGACCTATGCGTACAACCATTGGGCTGCTCCTGCGCCCAGCTACGTCTTGCTGGTGGGCGACGCTTGTCAGGACTTCAGAAATCTTAAAAAAACCGACACATTAAACTATGTGCCCTCCCAAAATATTGAGACGGATATCCTGGGGGAAACGCCATCCGACAACTGGTTTGTCCAGGTGAGCGGAGATGATATTCTTCCGGACATGTATATCGGGCGGCTCAGCGTGCAGACGAAACCGGATGCTGCGAATATTGTCGATAAGATTATTTCCTATGAAAAAAATCCCCCGGCAGAGCCCTGGAATAAAAATGCGCTCTTCGTTGCTGACGATGATGATACCTCGTTTGAAGAAATGTTGGAGCAGCTTGCCAGTTATTTGCCTGTCAGCTACAAGGCAAACAAGGTATACGTAAGGACCTATTCCTCAGGAAATCCGACGCAGGATATTATCAATTATATCAACAAAGGAAGCCTGCTCACGAATTACTCAGGCCATGGGGCTGTAAATCGTTGGGGATTATGGGCTAATAACAAGAAAGAGATTTTTAATATTTCTAATATCACATCGCTGAGCAACACGAATAAACTGACCATGGTGACGACGGCGAATTGTCTAAACGGATTTTTTACGGGCACGAATCCTCAAAAATCCGTTGCCGAGCAGTTTCACTTATTGAAAGGGAAGGGAGCAATAGCCGTCTGGGCTCCCACAGCATTGAGTTACACATCGGGTCACCGGCTCCTTTTTAATGAATTGTATAAAAATCTCTTTCAGTACAATCAGCACGGTCTTGGTGCTGCCACGACGAATGCCAAGATTTCTGCCTATGCCAAGAGCAAAGCCTGGAGTGAACTGGTGGAAACGTTCGTGCTTTTTGGTGATCCGCTTACGAGGCTTGGTATTCCTGAAGAGGTATCATTATCGGTTGACACGCCGAATGGAGGTGAAATTATACCCGCAGGATCTACCTATACGATCCAATGGACGGCATCCCAGGACATGGTGAAATTCACCCTAAAATATTCTTTGAATAAGGGAAAAATGTGGAAAAACATTGCAAAAGATGTGACCGGCGCCAGCTATGAATGGCAGACGCCCGGCACTAAAAAGAGCAAGAATCAGTGTCTGGTCAGGGTAATGGGGTATGACAATTCCGGCAAGAAAAAGGCCAAAGATGTATCAGACGCGGTATTTACCATAGATGCGGCGTTGTAGGCAACCAGTTAATCTCTTGAAAAATTCTTGCACAAACGGTATAAATGCCGTTTCTGGTAGGGGCGGGTTTGAAACCCGCCCCTACATGGCAAAAATTCATACGATATTTACAATACAGCAAGTCTGATACTAAATCTCACCTATCGTATAACCGATCCTTTGACAAGCTCGGGCCATTGCGCCGTGCATGGTGAGCCTGTCAGACCATCACGACGAAGTCGTGGGGGAGAGGGGGGAGGGTGTAAAAAACTTGGAAAAAAGAAATGTTTTACACCGTAATACCATAAGACGAAATTGTCACAAGACCAGGATATTAACGATACGATGCAGAACCCCGTTCAGAAGAAGATTCAGGACAATGTCCTGGAGATAGCGCTCGATCTGTGCCGCAGGACGAAGGGGCAGCGATACATTCCCATTACAGGTCACAGTATGTATCCCCTCATCCGTGAAGGCGACCAGGTATTGGTGCTGCTTGGATGGACGGGGATACAGCGGGGTGATGTGATTGTCTTCCGGCGCGAAGGTGTGCTCATCGCTCATCGGGTGATGAGTATAGACAAGACAGATGCCGGGCACGTCCTGATCACAAAGGGAGATAACGTCCCTTATTTTGACCCTCCTCTGAATGACAACCAGATTGTTGGCAGGGTGCTTGCCGTGAAAAGAGGCAGCCGGCAGGCGCCTCTTAATACTGCGGTCTGGCGGACGCTAGGGTGGCTTATCGTGGTTGGAACTCTCTCTTTCAGCCAATTACTCAGTTACGGGGTGAATCTTAGGCAAAAACATTTTGGTTTGCATTTCAGCCGTACAACGTCTTTTATCCACCGGGGGATACGGGCTTTTTCCCGCACTATACGCAAAGGCCTTACGCTGTTTTTTCTGTAACCATGTTGATTGTTATCGGTCTTTACTCTTGTTCTGCCCGCCCTACAACCCCAGTTTTTCTCAGATGTGATCGTAGCCAGAAAAACGACTCAGACGGCTATGGGAAGAAGTGCAAGGGTCAGGTGGTGTGTTCTTATACAGAAGGGAAATTCCAATACCGAAGAATAGGGTGGTGTCATTCTTCGTAATAATTGAGTTTTTTAAACGAATAGCATCGCTCGTTCGGCTGTGCTCACGACGAAAACCCCTTGCGGCTGGCTTGTACAGAGAATAAACCCCTGCGTTATGAAAAACAATGGCGTTAATTATTTTTGCGGACAAGGTTTTTCAAAGTGTTAAATGGTTCTTTTGTTGCATGCCTCCTGATAAAGGTCTCCAATTCTCTTCGCCATATTTTCTGCGGCAAAGTTATCCGATATTGTGGTTTTCAGAGAGGCGGAAAGATGGTCTCGTAGTCCGGCATCTTCGGCCAGCCTCATCATTGCAGCGCCGAGAATATCCGGGACTTTGACCGGCACCAGGAGTGCATTTACTCCATCGGCCAGGATATCTGCAATCCCATCGATATTCGTGGCAATCACGGGTTTTCCGCCAGCGCCTGCTTCCAGAATCGAAATGGGCTGCCCCTCCCATAAAGATGGTAAAACAAAGACGTCGATGGCAGACAAAAGCTCATGAACATTCGTTCTCGCACCCAAGAAATGGACGGAATCAGAAATTCCTAAGTCCCTGGTAAGTTTTTCCAGCTCGTATTTAAGCTCCCCTTCGCCGATAATCCATAACCGGGCGTGAGGATGCTTGCCCCTGACTGCTTGAAACGCCTCAAGAAGGTAACGCTGTCCCTTTTGCACATGAAGGCGTCCGACGTTTCCAAACAACAGGGCGGATTCATCCATTCCGTATTGAGCGCGTATTATCTTCCTTTCCCTGCGATTTTGGAATCTTTCTAACTCAATGCCATACGGAATTATGACGCTGTTCCTTTCCTTTAGTATTCCTGCCGCCAAACCTTTCCGGTAATCAGACGGGCAAACACAGATGACTTTATCCGTCAAACAGAGAAGGGCTTGGTCTATCACGCGTAAATGACGGGGGAATACGTGGTTTTTACTCAGGTAATGCATGCCGTGATAACTATGGATACGAACCATGGGTCTGCGTGCAACAAAGGCGCCGATTCGCCCCCAAAAACCGGAGGTGCCTCCATGGGTATGAAGGATATCAAATTCTGACGCGCGGAAAATCCGGGTAACTTCCCGAAGGGTTTTCAGCCGGATACGATTATCCATGAAGACAGGAATTACCTCAATGCCGGATTTTCTGGCCTCGTCTGCCAGAAACCCCGGTTCTTCGCATGCGATACAGACCTCGAATGCGTTACGATCGAGATATTTCGCAAGCATCAATACATGTACCTGGCCACCGCCAATACTTGCGTCATCAATCATCTCTAAAATGCGGATTTTTTTCATCGTTGACATTGCAGCTTTCCCGTTGCGCGCAAATACCACCGCAGTATTACAGATTGCAGCCTCCCCAGGTGTTTACGATAGTAGTAGAGCTGGCTGGTGCGATACAGTTCATTAATTTTGTGATTATCAACACTACCGGAGCTTCCGGCGAGTATATGAATAATGGATGTTTGTGGGTAGTAAATAATTTGCCATCCGGATGAGTTGATCCGTTTGCAGAGGTCCTTGTCTTCGAAGTACATAAAAATATTTTCGTCAAAGCCCCTGGTCTGTAAAAAAGCGTTGTGCCGTACCATCAGGCACGCGCCGGTTAGCCATCCAGAAGTCTTCGTATTGCCATACCAGTGATCTAATATCGGGCAGACAACCTTACGCCACCTGCGAGCAAAGAAATGCACTATTTTGTCAATGAATTCAACTGCCAAACCTGGAAGACGGCCTGCAGAAAGCTGGAAGTGTCTGTCCTCAAAAAGGATCCTGGGGCCAACTGCTCCAACTACCGGATGTTCATCGAGAAAATCCGCTAACAAGGTAATCGAATTCTCAACAAGAATCGTATCTGCATTAAGAAACAAAAGATACATACCTTTTGCCATGCTGGCGCCAAGGTTATTTCCACGACTGAAACCAAGATTGATCGGGCTTTCGATCAGTTTTACATCCGGAAATTCCGAATGGACAATCTGCCTGCTATCATCAGAAGAGGCATTGTCAACAACGATAATCTCGAAGGAAATTCCCCTTGTTTGTTCGTAGACCGATTTCAAGCACTGCCGTAGAAGCACAGCAGAATTGTAATTTACCAGAATAACGGACACCTTCATAATTTAATTGTACAGGAGTTTTCGTTTTGTTTAAACGGCTTATCGGGTGGCCGAAGACATAATGTAAGATGGGATAGCACAAGATAGAACGTCATAACGGAACACATGAAATGAAGATCGTTCATGTGAGAAAAGGTATCTATCGTTATATTCTACTCCAGAAAATATTCCCTTCCAGACGTTAACAATTAGCTTGTTTCTCAGGCCTTTGTTCCCCGGAGGAAGTTCAGGTATCTGGCGTTTTTACATTCTATCGAAATTCTGCAGTCAAAGCAATGTTTTGCTCTCAGGTTTAGTGAAAAGGTAGAATTTTTAAGGAAATTGAGATTCAGGAATATTTTGAAAATGGTTCCTCATTTATTGTCTGAACGAAAATTATCAAAAATATCATTTCGGTCGAAATCATAAAAGTATCCGTTTTCGTTCAGACACTATTAAGATGAAGGATGTAACAGAGGAAGACGCCGGAATATAACAGAAAACCAAGTTATGTCTTCGGTTACCGGGTTGCACTGACAAACTTTGTTTGTCCATGCCACCCGGGAGCCCACTTAAATAAAATGAAAATTCCCGTGCAATCAAGAGAGAAATAAGTAGTGCAGGGGGATTAACAGGAGATGGGGCTCTACTGATTTGGAGCTTGTGTAAAAAATATTTCCTCCCGGCAAAAAGATTCTCGCCCATTACCTTTGCCCGGAATATGTGCACCGTTGGCAACGCCCATTACAAAAAAAAGACGAGGGTTTCTCGTTAGTGTCGTGCGTCGACATTGACACAAATATACGATAATTGCCATGAAGGTGCATTTGGTAATTTTGAAAAGAAGAAAGCGTCAATAAATATTTAGCCACATAAAAGGCTTAAACGATTGGGAGCTTGATGGTATATGAAACACGATGATACTATCATGCAGCTTATAAAAACAGGGGAGACAAATAGAAGACAGAGGGTCAAATAAGAAATAAGAACAAAGACCGAAACAAATTCTTCGCTTTATTAAACAATTTAAAAAAAATTTTAAATATGCCACTCTGAAGGTGTCTTTTAGATATACGTTGTAGTTCTAAAATGCGAGGATTATCTTTGGAGTATTCACGATATCTGTCAAAAATAATGCCCATTGTCCTTAAGAAATCTGATTTCTTTTCACTAGACATCGTTGTACCATCTGTTCTCCAGGTAAATTCGCACGTGACCTTTCTTATATGGGTGAAATGATATTTTCTTGACATACGAATCCATAACTCCCAATCTTCGTGGGTGGTAAGGGATTCGTCAAAAATGCCCACTTCGTCGGAACATGATTTTTCATGCATGAGACAGAGAACCGGGATGAAGTTTTGCGCCAGAATAAGATCAGGATCGAAATCAAAGGAATAGGGGATGTCTTTTTGCTTTATAACATATTGTTCATTATCTTTTTCTTGCCATGCGCGAAATGCATCGCAGTAGGCTACCTTGCAGTTGTTAGTTTCCAAATACTTTACAAGTATTTCAATATGGTTTGAATAGAAAATATCATCGTCGTCCAGATAGGCAATATATTTACCCGTTGCATTTTTTATCCCGGTATTTCTTGCAGCCGCAAGACCCCGGTTTTCACGGTGGACGAGATACTTAATCTGTAGCCGATCCCGAAAGGTATCAATAATAGCCGATACATCTTCTCCACCATCATTCACTACAACGACTTCAATCCACCGATAGGTTTGTGTCGCAATACTTTCCAATGCCCTTTTCACGGTATCATGTCTGTTATACGTGGGGACGATAACTGAAACGAGGGGGTCTGTTTTTAATGTATCAATTGATCCGCAAACCCTTATTTTTGCTTCTTGTGGGTATGGTTGGTCATACAGGTTTGGGTGATTGAGGGTAATTTGAGTCATTAATTCGTTATGATGCTCGATCGCATTTGTATACATACTGTTTTCTTTAACCCGATACAAAAATAATGGTTTCGGAATCCTTTTGCCATAATATCCCTTTTCGCCACAGGATATCCAGAAGTCCCAGTCTTCATATCCCCATACCATATTAGGATTATAACCTTTCGTAACCTCCCACACTTCCTTTCGGAAAAGCGAACAATAGTTAAGGTGGTTTTGAAAACACAATCGCTTAAAGTCATATTCCCCAGCAAGGACAACCTGATTTACGCGACCGAAATACCTTACATCTGTATATGCAATAGCAATTTCTGGGTGCGACTCTAACAATAAAACCGTTTTTTGCAACATCTTTGGATGGATTAAGTCATCTGCATCAAGCGGTAAAATATATTTCCCTTTAGATGCTTTAATGCCGGCATTTCGAGCCTCTGCCAGCCCCCGGTTATTTTGATTTATCAAAAAGATTTGATTGTTCGGATATTTGTCAATCAGCGATTTAGCAACAAGCCCGGTATTATCCGGGCTACCGTCGTTAACAATGATACATTCCCAGTTGTTATAACGTTGCTTTATAACCGACTCAACTGCGCACGGTAGATAGTATGCCTGGTTGTAACAAGGGATTATTACGGAAACAAGTGGTATTGAAGTTTGCCGGCCCATCGTTTGATTCTTTTGTCCTCGCAGGTTTATTCTATTTTCATCGGTTGGCTTTAAGCGTACTTTTTTTAAGTGTCTAAAAAATGTTTATCCCACTAGAGTCTAATCCAACCTTCTGGAACAAGGTCTTTTGTATTGATGTCCCTTTTTTTAAACCATTTCTTGGGCGCAATAACGATTTTCTCAGGATTTTCACTGAGCCATGATCCCCACCAGCTAAAAGTGCTGTTTGCAATAATATGATGTTTACACTGACTTAACAGGCGCAAATCTTCGTAGCACTTTTCAGTTCCATTGTGTTCCACTACAGTTGATTTGTGTTCGATCTTAAGATTATTTTTTACCCATTCCGGATCGTCAGAAAAAATAAAGAAATGAGGATTAACAACGTTCGTTATGATAAAATCTGTGCATCGTTGATAGTAGTCTATACCACAAACTCCATGCTGATTATTTGTGTCCGGATTACTTACGTAATCACCACGCCTTATATGTATGCTTACAGAATTGCTTGATTTTATACTATCTGACAACGCCTTATCTTTGTCCGTTTGTGGATGCCTTATCGTAAACTCTTCACGAATTACCATCTCAATCTCCACAAAATATTTTTCGCTCTGCCAATAGCCATCGAGGTACACCTGATCCTGCAACTGTAAAACGGATGGGTCAAAAGCAAAGTACTTCTCTGCAATATAGCTATTTGGCCGTCTGATTGGCCGTTTAAATACCCTATCCAAAGCCTTTTCAACAATTCCGCGTTTAACGGCGGTAAGCCTCTCTATTTCCTCACCGGCAGCAAAACATTCCTGAATATTAAATGCGCCGAGTTCATATTTACGAAGGGCGTTGTCCTTAAACATCTCGATATCCAGTTTCAATTTTACGCCTAGTTTTTCCGCCAGTCGGCGCCCGGCAGCATACTGAAACATCTGATTTCCCAAGCCGCCCATTAATTTAACGATAATCATTACTATCTATTTTTCTTAAACCAAAAACAGCCGCATCCGTAGGTTTGCACTGAGGCCATCTCTTTCGTTGCATGGTGGATCAAGCCTCCATTCTGGGGTGCATCAGGGATTAATGCAAACTCCATAAGTTCTAATCCTTCAAAATATTCCATAACCTGTTCATAACAATATGCGCGGTAATCAAAAGCATCTTATAAACATGGAGTTTAAGAGCGTCGTGTCAAAATAAATGAAGAAATATCAGCATGGTGTCCTGGTTTGTTTGGGCCAATACACGTGCTGCCCGGATGGTGTGAAAGACGTGATATCAATCGAAAGACATGGTTGCTGTTTTGCCATTCCGACACGGATAGCGGCCTTTCCTGCACAATGAAAACTACTTCATAGTTTTTGGTGGTTTCTACCAGAATTTTATAAAATCCTGCCAAGAAGAAAAAACTTTTTAGCATACCGTACCGGAACAAAAACCGGGGATTTGAGAAAATTTTCCTTTCTGGTAAAAACCGACTTAAACAGCTCCAGCGTCAGCCTTGAACATCAAAATCGTCCAACTCGTATCCATATTGACGTATGATATCTCCGTGCAATTTATTAAAGAGATATATTTGTTCGGTTGATAATACTTTTTTGTATTCCCCAATCATACCCTTTCTAAAAGTAACGCTGGTTTCACTAAAAATCTTCCGCGCTATTTGATGCGAATCGATTCCATCAATCTCAAGATACCTGAAAATGTCTTTTGTCGTATTTATTTGTTTTTCATCTGTCCCGCCACCCTTAGGTCCGACAAGATCTTCAAAACGTACCTTCATGACACGGGGATGAAAGTAAAGTACACGGGATAATCTGAAATGCTCAATAGGATTATATTCGACTTCGCGAAACTTGTCGTTCCTGATAAAAATATTAATGAGTTCGTCATCGGTAAAATGGCTGTAAACTTTTTTCATGTAATCTAAATGCAGATGCATGCTTTTACCGCTTTTAGGATGGAGCCAATGGAACCAGGATACCAGCACATCTCTTGGATCTCGAAAATTAAAAATTATATAAAGCGATTGGCCGCCTTCCTCCAGCGACATCTGGACCTCGTCTGAGGGGGTGAAGTGAGACCATAGGTACTGGTTGTCCTTTAATCCGGAAAAATGGGACAGCCTGCAATCTTTTCCGACCCCTACGCCCTGAAAACCGGCCTCTTGCATTACATTGTGTATTAAATGTGTTCCGGATTTCTGCAGCGAGACTATTAATATTTTTTTCGAAGGTTGTGTACGAAAGATATTTTTTAAAAACATACTTTTTTATAAAATAATCCTATTACAAACTGTAACCCACGGATCTTAAGAATTCTTCACCACCCATTTCCCTGAATGTCCGCATATGTTTTTCTGTAAAATGGTTCTTCCAATCCCCGCTGATACCTTTTCTTTGATGTGATTTTGCGTCCTCCACTCCATGATTTCGCCCGCTCATCGTCTCAAACGATGTTTTTTCAATAGTCTCCCTTATAATTCTCTCAGGGGAATTTATATGGCATCTTTCATTTATATACCGAATCCATTTCTCACGGTCTCCCAGCAGGTCTTCATATTTTACTTTGACAACATTATCCGCCCTTACATTAAGCCAGTAATTCATGACGGGCATTCTGTATTTCATATACATGATAAGTTGTTTTTCGATTCCTTCTTCCCTGGTCAATTTACGAAACACAGCAGGCGTGCAACCCATCGTCCCCTCGTGCTGATTGTTCGTTATATAAAAATAACCGGATACTATTGCATCTCTAATATCTCGGTAGACAAAAACCACTTTTTGTTCGGGCTTGAAATCTTCGATAATCCCCTCATGATAATGATTGACTTCATATCTTCGGGAAAAAGACGGGCTGATTCTTTTTATCAGTGAATAAACAATATTGTTCTGCCTTGAGTTCAGTAACGATGAAACGATTTTAATTGCCCACATTGTACCGCATCGGGGGGTGCCCAGGACATTAAAAGAATGAGGCGGACATGGAGTGTGTATGCGTGCGGTGGATCCTTTTAATATTTCCTCCAATGATGCCATAACAGGGTAAAGACGTTCCCCGTTCCAGCTATACTCATCCCATTTCTTGGAGTATAAATTATCCTGCGCCGCTTTTATTACTTCGGTCTGATATCCGGTAAACGTCATTATGATATATCAATCCCTTTCCCACGGTATTTACTTCTGGCATCGCTGGCACAATATTTATCGTCCCAAAGTCCGAGTTTGTCCGGAGATGACGTGCCTCTTCCTTTAGTGTCAATATCAAAAACCAGATGGCCATTCCCCACAAAAAGCACGGTGAAGCCTTTGTGATAATTACGCCATCTGATGTTTGAGGTCTGATAGAGAGAAATCAAATATTCATCGGTATCATATCCTTTTAAGACATTGTTCCAGTGGCTCGTGGTAGCGCATCGGAAACAACTGTTAAATCCCCCCATGGTAAATGGGTCATTGTCGGGCGCGGGGAATGAATATATATCATCAATCTTTTCAAGTTTTGCCTTTGTGTGGGTAAAACATGCGCTGAACATCCCGTACCTCAATCCATTTGGTGATATTTTTCCGTAGTATTTTTTCATAGCTTCGGCCATTGCCGAAATAAGGCCTGGCTTGAAACCATGATCATCGTCCATTATGCATAGGTAATCGGGTGCGTAGAGTTCCTGCCCCAGATGCAGGCACATATTTCTTGCGTGCGCCATGGACATATTGCTCGACAGGATTAGGAAAAAATCATTATTCCTGTTCAGGTTCAGTAAATAATCCCATTTTTCATCACGTCCGTTTACGCTTGAATCATGCACTATAAGTCTGGCGTCGTTCTTCAGGGTTTCGTCCAAAACACTCGGAAGCGTTATCTTAACGGTTTCCAAATTCTCAAATGTAGGGAAGATTGTTAAAAACTCTGTTTTTTTCATTGCTCTCTCCTGTCCTAATCCAGAGGGTAGCCCATCTGAAGCAGAGTATCTCCTATTTGCTCTTTAAAAATCCTTCTGTGTTCCTCTTGCATCTCCTGTCTGTAGCGACTCACGATACCTTTGTTAAAATGCAGATAGTTCTTTTGGTGCTTATCAAGGCTGCTCTTATCATACCGTTTCAATAGCGTATCGATATGATCACTGCTTATTGCATGGTTCAAATAGGCAATAATTTTCTTCATTTCATCTGCCGGATTACTCATTAAGTCTTCATAACGGAGTAAATACGCACCGCTGCATTGCTTCCATAGTCTCCATGTATTGATTACCCTCTTGACATTTTGAAAAGCACTGTGAAAATCGGTGGGACCGGCCAGTTTGCGGGTATCTTCATGTTTCATGCGCTCCTTACTATGGTCGATATCCGACATAAGCACATCACGCGGGTCACGGTAAATATATACGACCTTAATAAGACCCAACCGCAAAAACAATTTAGCGGCAACCGTAGGCCTGCGATGTGTTTTAATGACAAAGGGCCGCTGAAGGTAACTTAATAGGACCACGATGGATAATTTTAAAAATGTCAGGTCTCTGATATTACAATTGTATTCATGTAATATCGAGCCCAGTTTGTATCTGCGTTTAATCTCGCGTGCATCACACATACCCGATAGAACAAATATGTCATTTAGCAGATTATAAATATAACCGGTCCCGGACTTAGGCATCCCGGCGCTAACTAATACCATAAGATCCTCCCTTTTGTTTTCCGGGGGTGATAATATAACCCGATACAATATCTTCCGGTACATCTATCCCCAGCAGCATGCTCTTTTTTATATACGCCTTTATGCGTTCCTCGCAATATTCAATTTCGCTGAAGTTATCATATCTCATTTTCGCTTCTTTCCGGCTGTTAAGCACCCTGCCGGTCATCTCCCGCGTTTGCCCGGTAGGGGTTATCTTTAATTTTTCAAAAAATGTTACGACATCGGGGTAATGGCAAAGGCTTTCCAGGCAGACCTCATAGGTATTCACCTGTGGATATTCTCTCTGAAAACGGCGTGCACGCGCCTCGATGTCCAACAGGTAAGCGATGCACAAATCATATTGATCCAGGTTTTCATCCTTATCGATACAGTTTATCGCCCGTGTCTGCGCGTTAGGACTCGACATCCAGTCCGGCCAGGCTGTATTTTTTGATGAAAAGTATCCTAGTTCAACAAAGCTTTTCAAAACATGTGACAACTCTCTGCGTAAAATGATAACATCAACATTCCTGAATTCCTTGATAACTACATCAAAAAAGGTTTTAATGAACATATGATTTGTCTCACAGTATATTTGTCCGGCTGGGAGCCCGTTCAATATCTTCTTTATGGCATTGCACTTGATCCTTCGTTTTTTTGCAGTTCTGTCATAAGGCAGTTCGTTAATCATATGCAGAAACGATCCGTTCATGGGTGGTTCCGCCTCATGAAAACTTGTAACCTCTTCTGCTGTTCCTAAAAGCTCAGCAAGGTACTGAGAACCGGAACGTCCCGGATTTATTGAAAAGAGTAACCTGTGATCCGGGTCTTTTCTGAAATATTTAATAAGATTATTATATACAACGCTCTTTCTTGAGGTCATATGTCGATATTATTTCGTCTCCAGAAAAGATTCCGGCGGCTTATTGAAATACCTTATAATTTTTAATAATTTTAACGGCAGTGTTAATTTAAACAAATTTACTGCAGCCATTTCAAAGGACATCCATTTTCGAAATTCCCGATAACACCGAAATGCCTGTTGTTTATGCCCTTCATCAAGCAGGTGATTGATTATGCTGTCAGCACGTCTTGAAAAAAGCCTGAACAATTCACTTCTGATGTATTTTTTTTCTTCGGGTTCCAAGCCTTCAAGCAAAGGGCTATTTTTGTTATATACCTGGAGCATCTGATTCAGTACAATATCTTTTGATAAATATTGCGAGATCCCCCCTGCATGATCACGGCGCTCGATTAAGGGTATCGGACAGTATGCAATATGGAAATATTTACTCAGCCTTATCTTGAAATCCCAATCTTCATGAGTAATCCTTCCTTCGTCATAATAACCGATTTTTTTTAAACAATCAGAGGATATCAACTCATTTCTGAACAGCGTGTTACGGGGAAAAGAGCGACTGAAAACCTGAGAGAATATATACCCGCTCGGCGGCGGGGTTTTGTCAGCCCAAAGACCCGACCTCTTGCCTTCCTCATTTATTGAATAAAAGTTGGAGTAAACAACCTTTGAATCCGGATGCTGTTGCAGTGTTTTAAATTCCATCTCCAGTTTTTCAGGTAAAAACCGGTCATCGCCATCAAGATAGGTCAACCAATCTCCCTTTGCCTGCATTTGAGCAAATGCCCTATTTTTACCGATGCCCAAATTTTGTTTATGATAATATGCCTTTATAATATCAGGATGATTTCTGGTGTAATTCTCAATAATCTTTTGAGAACCATCGGTTGAACAATCATCTACAATTATTATTTCGAACGGCTGCAATGTTTGAGAAAGTACACTTTCAATTGCTTCTGTCAAAAAAGTTTTTTGGTTATACGAAGTAATTAATACGCTAATTCTTGGCTTCATGTACCACGCAATAAACCAAATTAAGGCTCTGAGTGCAAACCAACATCACATATGTCCCAAGAGTGATCTACTAAAAAAGGAAACTTACTCTTTTGTATTTCACCTGTTCCAACCGTTCATGGGTGGTTCCGCCTCATGAAAACTTGTAACCTCTTCTGCTGTTCCTAAAAGCTCAGCAAGGTACTGAGAACCGGAACGTCCCGGATTTATTGAAAAGAGTAACCTGTGATCCGGGTCTTTTCTGAAATATTTAATAAGATTATTATATACAACGCTCTTTCTTGAGGTCATATGTCGATATTATTTCGTCTCCAGAAAAGATTCCGGCGGCTTATTGAAATACCTTATAATTTTTAATAATTTTAACGGCAGTGTTAATTTAAACAAATTTACTGCAGCCATTTCAAAGGACATCCATTTTCGAAATTCCCGATAACACCGAAATGCCTGTTGTTTATGCCCTTCATCAAGCAGGTGATTGATTATGCTGTCAGCACGTCTTGAAAAAAGCCTGAACAATTCACTTCTGATGTATTTTTTTTCTTCGGGTTCCAAGCCTTCAAGCAAAGGGCTATTTTTGTTATATACCTGGAGCATCTGATTCAGTACAATATCTTTTGATAAATATTGCGAGATCCCCCCTGCATGATCACGGCGCTCGATTAAGGGTATCGGACAGTATGCAATATGGAAATATTTACTCAGCCTTATCTTGAAATCCCAATCTTCATGAGTAATCCTTCCTTCGTCATAATAACCGATTTTTTTTAAACAATCAGAGGATATCAACTCATTTCTGAACAGCGTGTTACGGGGAAAAGAGCGACTGAAAACCTGAGAGAATATATACCCGCTCGGCGGCGGGGTTTTGTCAGCCCAAAGACCCGACCTCTTGCCTTCCTCATTTATTGAATAAAAGTTGGAGTAAACAACCTTTGAATCCGGATGCTGTTGCAGTGTTTTAAATTCCATCTCCAGTTTTTCAGGTAAAAACCGGTCATCGCCATCAAGATAGGTCAACCAATCTCCCTTTGCCTGCATTTGAGCAAATGCCCTATTTTTACCGATGCCCAAATTTTGTTTATGATAATATGCCTTTATAATATCAGGATGATTTCTGGTGTAATTCTCAATAATCTTTTGAGAACCATCGGTTGAACAATCATCTACAATTATTATTTCGAACGGCTGCAATGTTTGAGAAAGTACACTTTCAATTGCTTCTGTCAAAAAAGTTTTTTGGTTATATGAAGTAATTAATACGCTAATTCTTGGCTTCATGTACCACGTAATAAACCAAATTAAGGCTCTGAGTGCAAACCAACATCACATATGTCCCAAGAGTAATCTACTAAAAATGGAAACTTACTCTTTTGTATTTCACCTGTTCCAAAAAAGTCTCCATCGATTACTTTAAGCTCTGAAGCTGCCATAACCCAATCCAGGATTTCTCTCCTACTTTCTGCATAGACAGAAATATAGTAGGTGTTTCGCACAAGCGGAAAACGTGGAATTGTGCACACGACTGCTCCAGTATAGGGAATCTTTTCGAACACGTTTCTTGTATAGTTACTTCTAAAAAGCAAAAGTTTTTCACCGGTAAGGGATTCAATCGCAATGCTGAATATCACATTGCTAGGCAATGAAAGACGATCCGTTACTTGGAAACAACAAACAATCTGTAATTTTTGTCCAGACATAACAACAGAACAACGATTTTCCTCAGCATTTTTTAAGTATACATTACTAAATCTTAACTTCCCATTACCACGTCGGTCTGTTCGATCCTTCAAAGGAGAAAGACAGCATGTTTTAAACATCGCAACATATTTTTGAATTACTATATCCGTAGTATTATCGCTTTCAATATGCCCGTTATTAAGCAAGATACATCGGTCACATAATGACTGAATTGCTGCCATATTATGACTTACAAACAAAACCGTTCTTCCCTCTCTTGCCACCGTTCCCATTTTCCCAAGACATTTTTGCTGAAACGCTACATCTCCTACTGCTAATACTTCATCAACAATAAGAATCTCTGGTTCTAAATGCGCTGCCACAGCAAAGGCAAGGCGGACGTACATCCCGCTTGAATAATGTTTTACCGGGGTATCCAAGAATTTTTCAACTTCTGCAAATGCCACGATATCATCAAATTTCCTCTTAATTTCAGCCCCGGCCATTCCTAGTATAGCGCCGTTGAGATAGATATTTTCGCGTCCTGTAAGTTCAGGGTGAAATCCCGTTCCAACTTCGAGCAAACTTGCCACGCGACCTTTTAGACGTACCTTACCCGTTGTCGGTTCGGTTATGCGGCTCAGTATTTTAAGCAAGGTAGATTTACCAGCGCCATTTCTTCCAATAATACCAACGCGGTCCCCCTGTTCGATTTCAAAGTTTATATCCTTAAGCGCCCAGAACTCTTCCAGGGTGACGGTTTCCCTGTTTGGCGAGAGTGGGTGCAAAACGCGTTGCCCTATGCCAAGCATCTTATGCATAACGATATCGCGAAGCGTAATGTATCGCTCACGCCTTTGATGTCCTATAATATATTTTTTCCCAAGGTTTTCGGCTTTTATTATAATACCCATTTTCTGGATACTCACAAAAGGTAAAGGATTATTGTATCAAATTATACAGGTTATCAAACCGGTAAGGTATGCTTCCCACCACGAGTGTCCGAGTGGTATAAAAAGCTGCTGAAAGTAGATTTGCTTGTTGCTTTTGATTTGGTCATCCGGGGCGATCGATAAACCAGCGAGAACAAATCTAAAGTATATCTGCAAAAGTTTTTTCAGTTTTTCTGAAAAATCTTATGCCGGTAAATAATACGAAAAATGCCACCACGCAAGAAAATATAAGCTCCTGCCAATTTAAATGAACATTCCAGCCTAAGATAGCCCATCGGAAGCCGTTGATAACCCCCACCATCGGATTAAGAGAATAGAACAGATGCCACTGGGATGGCACGGCATTACTGCTGAATCCTACAGGAGAGATATACAAGCCAAACTGAAGTATAAAAGGTATTACGTATCGAAAATCTCTGTACTTAACATTTAACGCGGATATCCACAATCCGGCGCCCAGAGAAAATAATGCAGTAAACAAAAGGAATATTGGCAACGATAAGATGTGCCAGCCGGGTAGATAGGAGTACCATACCATCAAACCTGATAAAATTAAAAGGGAGATAAGAAAATCAACAAGACTGACTATCAACGTGGTTGTTGGAATAATAATCCGTGGGAAATATACCTTTGAAATCATGTGTGAATTCATTATGAGGGAATTACTGCTTTCAGCAAAAGAGTTTGCAAAAAATTGCCAGGGTAACATTGCTGAATAGACAAGCAAAGGATATGGAATCCCATTTGACGGCAGCCTGGCAATTTTATTGAAAACGACCGTAAAAACGATCATTGTTAACAAAGGCCTTATTACACTCCAGGCAATGCCAATGGTTGTTTGTTTATATCGGACAAGAATATCCCTCCACGCTAAAAAGTAAAATAGCTCATGATATCTCCACAAGTCTTTAAAATATTCTTTTGAGCCTTTGCCTGCTTCAATTATAATTTCTGTCATTTATAGTATTGCCGCATAAAATTTTTCTTTTTTCCCGGGGTTTTTATATCCCCCTTTGTCTTTCTTGATCGGGGCGGATTTGGTTGTGGCTGTGCTGCGTTATGTATATCTCAACCGGCTTCAGCAATCAAGACATTCATGCCTTATAAACGGTCTGCCTGCTTAATCTCAGCATTGCCCGGTGAGAAGTTTGCTTGTACGGTTTCTGTCATGCCCGAACGCTTTTGTCGGGTGTCCAGCGAACCCAAAACTTCTTGGAACCCTGTTAAAAACATGCGGGAAGACATCCCGAGAGGAATAAAACAAGACCTGTAAATTTCTAACCTGACAGCACGAACTTAATCTAAAAATATGTTGAATTCCAGCAAATAAAAATTAAAATTTACTGGAGTGCTGTTTGATATCCTCGATATCATTAAAGGCCGCGGTAACCCAGATTCATTGGCGTTGAGTAGGTTTTCATATCCTGTTTTTTCTACAACTTGCCATAACAGAAATCTTTATCATTGAGATAATTTAATACATTTTAACAAAAATTCAACAGCTTTTTCCAGGGATATATTGAAAAGATCGTCTTTGTTTTTATTTGTCACTTATGTGTATCGTTTTGTATAGATGCCTAAAATATCGGTCATTATACCCAATTACAATGGCAGGCAATTCCTTGAAACCTGTTTGTCATCTCTGACAAAACAAACCTATACGGATTTTGAAACGATTTTGGTAGATGACGCTTCCACGGATGAATCCCTCCCTTTTGTTCGAACCTACTATCCCGACGCTGAAATTATCTCACTCACAAAGAACGTTGGCTTTGCGTCAGCTGTAAACAGGGGGATAAAACAGGCAAAAGGACAATATATTGCGCTTCTCAACAACGATACAGAAACTGACAAAGACTGGCTGGCAGAATTGAATCTGGCACTGGATACTCATAAAGATGTTGGTTTTTGCGCTTCTCTTATGATTGACTATAATAACCGAAATATGGTTGATTGCGCGGGAATCGGTTTTTCGTCCTGGGGCAGGGCATACAAAAGAGGCTCGGGACAGGTTGCCAGGCAATTCAAACAACCGTCATTCATCTTTGGCGCTTCCGCAGGCGCTGCCATGTATCGCAAAACACTGTTTGAAAAGATTGGCCTGTTTGACGAAGACTTTTGGGCATTTTTTGAGGATGTTGATTTAAGTTTTCGGGCGCAATTGGCTGGTTTTAAGTGTCTTTATGTACCCCAGGCCATTGTTTATCATATCGGAACGGCAAGTCATGATAAGAAGAGCGTAAAACTTCGTTATACTGGTTACCGAAATAAACAATGGGTTATTTTTAAGAATTATCCAGCGTATTACCTATTTAAATATTACTTTAAATACGGCCTTAGTGAAATGAAAACCATTTTGACAGATTTTAAAGAAGGTTTTTTCTTGTCACCTTTCATTGCCAATTGGCTCATCTGTAAGGATCTCCCGAAATTATTCAAGAAACGGATTGCAGTTCAAAGATTGAGAACGGTGAGTCTTCATTATCTGGATAGCATTATTGATAAATCTTATTATGAATTAAAGAGAATTACAAACAACCGGCGTTAAGCTCATTGGTATCACAGTAGCCGCGGAATCTACTTCTACATGAATGACCCATTTATTATCCACGTATCAAAACTGATCAATTTACCATAACAACAAACGACATTCACGGAATCATCGTTTAATTAGGGTTCAGCGAAAAAATGCTTTTCATCTGAAAAACAGGATCCTTCTCCCAATGAGCTGTCTATACGAATTGAGAAGAACCACAAACTATTTCTTGTAATTACTCACCGATGCTTGTCCATGCTTCATTTTGTCACAAGTCTGGCGACCTTAAAAACAGAGGTAAACAACCTCTCTGCTTTTTGTGCGTTTGTTAGTAATCTATATTTGTAACAATCTAGTTTTTTGAAAATTTCCAATAAAACCCAGGTATTAAATGCCGTAGGGGCAGATTTCAAACCTGCTCCTACAAGACAACATTATTCATGTAGAGGATTTTTTAAAAACTAAATTGTTACCTATATTTAACCTTGCTGTAAGAGAGTAATCATCCGCATAGCACGTGGCCTGAACAGCCCTACAGAGGCCTTGTTTTTAGGCTCTATAAATATTTGCGACACTTGCATCTGGTCTCAGCTTTTATTTTCTCCTTTTAGCAGTAATTCATTTTGGCTATTGCCCGATATGGGATGAATAACAACAAATAATATCCCAATAATATACCAGAGAAATAATGCATCAGGCTTTTTCCAGAAGCTGTCCGTCAAACCATGCAAGAAGATGGAAACGAGGCCGGCAACAATACCCAGCAAAAGCGCTTTTTCGTACCCTGCTTTTGAAAGTCGCCATGATTGTATTGCCGTGTAAAATACCATGGTGAACATCCAGAGGAATGACAACAACCCCACAATGCCGTTTCCCACCCATATATGTAAAAAGATATTGTGAGGATGGGATAGCCTTTCAATATTCTCCACCTGAATCTTTTTTCTGGACTTTTTTTCCTGATTCTGCTTGCGGACAGGTTCTTTTTCCAGATGTTTTTCTCTATCCCTTATTGTTTCAGCATATTGCTGATAGATAAACCGGAAATTCTTTTTGCCGGAGCCAATACCCAGCCATGGATGGTCATGAATTATGGCAATTGCTGCTTTCCAGCATAACAGCCGTTCCCCCAGGATTTTTTCCGAGGTAAAAAATTGATTAACCTGTGTAATGGTTTTTGCCTGGTTGATAAATTTTGCCGGCAGAAAGAAGATAAGCAACATACAGATGCCAATCAGTATGAGTATCAGCCGCTTCTTTTGCAGGGCAAAACTGGCAAAGAAAATGGCAATAAAAATGGATACCCAACTCGTTCGGCTCATCGTTAAGATAAGAGAAAAACCACCCACAAAGATAAGACAGGCCAGAGAGAAACGGATTGCTCTGTTTTTGTAGGAGAAAAATAAGCAGAGCGCCACCGGCAGGAACAGCGAGATATATTTCGCAATACGGGAGTGGTATTCAAAGGTGGCAATAAACCGCCCGTCGCGGATGGCAATACCGGTATAATACCCATACAATCCGTATAAACATACCAAACCACAGGTAACAAGCAGGGTTTTCACGATGCGCCTTATTTGTTCCTGACTATCAATGGTGTTAACCATACAAAAAAAGATCGTAAAATATACACAATAATCATGCATGACCGTTCCGAGACTATTCATGACATGTGCCGAATGGAATGAAGATATCAATGAACATACGAGGAACGAAAGGATAGGAACGGTAAGCGTTGTTTTTGCAAACAGCATCTTTTTTTCCTGAAGCATCCTTGCTATCCAACACCCGACAACCGTTAAAAGGCACAGGAGTTTAATCCTGCTGAATGGGAAAAAAGAGAGAATAAAAAAATAGGTAATGAAGGCGTATTCCGAGATGAGGCTTGTGTAATGTATTGTATTCTTTTGCATCATAAATCAGACCTTCGATGACTTACCATCCCTCCCCATAAACGGGGGGATCACGAAGGGTGTTTGAAGTTACGTAACGTAATCAGGCTGTCCGTGACAGCGACTGTTAATCCCTTCCCTCCAGAAAGAAGAAAGACCGTAATAAAAATCCCTGGCTTAACGAAAGAGGCTCTTGTGTTTTTTCTTTTTCACCGGGTTTAACCCCATCCAATCAGGACACAAGAAAAGGTGCCACAAAAAAAGCTGAACATATATTATTAGCCGGTAACGTAATTTGTGATTAAGAAACAAAACGAGCACATTGCCAACAAGGTTTGCGGTTACATTTAAAATAATCTTTACCACAGAAAATATTCTAAGGGCAAGATACGAGCTGACAGTCCTGTGTTTTTTAAAAAAGATATACAGAGAACGATGATACTCTATCTGTGATTGCCAGGGCGCTCTTTTCTTGCTTTGCCCGCCCAAGTGAATAACCCTGGCATCCGGCACATGGTATATCTTCCAACCTGCCTTTTGCATGCGATAGCACCAATCCGTCTCCTCGAGAAAAAAGAAGTAGTCCTCATCCAAGATTCCCACCTGCTGTATAGCCTCATTTCGTACCATCATACACGCCCCGATAACAGACTCAACTTCCATCGGCTGGAAGACGACCTGTTTTTTGCTCGGGTATCGGGAGGGGAATATCCGTTTCAATAAACTTTTGTTAAAAATTTCCGTTGCCAATGTGGGATAATTGTCGTAGCTGTGTTGTCTCGCACCATCAGGTTTCTGGAGTTGCGCACCGGCGATGCCAACATCTTTATGGCGTTCCATAAAGGAATACATTACCTGTATGGCATTTTTCTGTACGAGTGTATCGGTGTTGAGTAATATGCTGTACTTACAGGCAGGAACAGTTTTCTCTAATGCCTGGTTTACAGCAGCAGCAAATCCCCTGTTTTCCCGGTTTTCTATCACGAGAGACCGAGGGAATTGCTCATGCACTGCCGCTACGCTGTCATCCTCAGAACCATTGTCGACGATGTATATCTGGTAATTGAGATCCGTGACTGTTGCATAAATGGAGCGTATACAGTCAAGCAATAACTGTCTGGTATTCCAATTTATGATAATAAAACCCAGGTCACTCATAGAAAAAAGGGAAAAACGAACTAAGGAGATAAGACGTTACGTAACTCTGAGAGAGTGGCTTTCAAGACGTCTTCAACCCGGATACCTTCAGGATGGTAAATTATTTGAGCAATGTTTTGCGGAGGGCCCCAGCGATTAAAATTACGTTTTAAAAATAATGCAATGGTGCGCACCCCCAATGCGCAGGAGAGATGCATTGGACCACTATCACAAGCGATAAAGTGCTTACACTGTGAAACCATGGAGGCAAACTTTCTCAAGGAGGGCTCAAAGACAAGGGGTATGTCTTTGCCCAAGGATTGCTTGAAAAATCCCATCGATTTTTTTTCATCAGGCCCAAAAAAGACGACGATGTTTATTTTCTGAGAGTGAAGGGCTGTAATCAGTTTTAAGAAATTTTCCGCAGGCCATTTTTTCCCTTTTGATTTCCTCCCGCCAATAAAAATCCCGATAACAGGAGCCCGATTTATTCCAATCAGGCTCGAAACTTTCTTTTTCCCTTCCTCTTTTTCCTCAGGGGATAAAATAAGTTGTGGAAGTATCTGATGTGTTTTCATTCCCATTTCGTGCAAAAACAGAGGCAGGGTTTTGTACTTATTGGTCTCCGATGGTCTTGGAATAGAAATATTAAACAAATGGTCCCATTTTCCCCTGGATCCGATACGAAACTGTGCTCCGGAAAATCCCACAATAAGTGAACTTGTCATGGATTGTGAACAACTCACATCTACTGCCAGATCATACTTCATAGATCTCATTTTGTATACGAACGAGAAATAAGCCCAAATAATATGAGGAAACCTACGGATAATGCTATAGTGGTGATCAATGGGCAGATGCTTATAAAGCAATGCTGATACGGGATACCCGGCAAAATCGATCATTGCATGAGGAAAATTTTCCCGAAAAATAAATATGGATGGTGTAGCAAGGATAGCGTTGCCGATACGAAAGTTGGCGCGTACCAATAAGATCTTTTTTATCTGGTCTTTTGGAAGATTGACATGCTCACTCTTTCCTTTATACACGAACAGGTTTATTCCCTTCATAATTAGAGCACGAATTTTTTTATTTAAAAAATGCAGAAAGGGTGTCTCATCCAGACCAGAACCCTCTTTTATTTTTTTAACCATGAACCCCTGACAAATATACTTTTGTCATCTTGTAGCACTTTGGTTTTTTAAACCCGCTATATGAATGATGTTGTCTTGATAGGGACAGGTTTCAAACCTGTCTCTACTGCATTTCATACCCGATTTTTGAAGATTTTCAAAAACTATATTGTTATAAATTCCTTAACACACGATCAACCTTGTCGGGGGTGATTCAAAAATTCATGCTTCATTTGCCTCTGCAGCAGACAAGAATTTTGTTTTCCAATTCGTCCTCACTATGAGGTTACCATAACCGGAAATAGTATCTTAGCGTTCTCAAGTTTAACGGATTATATTTCAAAGCCATACGAAAATTTTCATGTGCAAGACGTTTATTTCCTATCCGCAAATAATAGCGACCCACCTTCGCATAATGTGAAGCAAGCCGCTTTCTGTAAAGTTTTTCATTCATTTTACCCGTCTTGCCTTTAAACGCATGATATGTTTTATCAATAACTAGTTTTTGATACTTCAGAACATTATTCCTGTTTTTGCTCAAAGAATGCGGATTGTGCCGATATTTAACCAGAGGCTCATTGATTCCCTCAATCTTAAAATAGAAGGCAATCCGTAGCCACATATCCCAATCCTGGCAATTAACCAGTTGTTCATCAAATAAACCCGTTGTTTCAAATACTTCCTTCCGCACTACTACAGATGAAGGGATAATAAAATTCTGTTCAGAATAGAGTTGAAAAAAAATTTTACCGGAGGGCAATCGTTTCTTTACACCACCGTTCAGTGTGCGGCCTTTTTCATCGATATTCGTGTGTCCAGAATATACCATACCGACGTCTGGATGTCTGCCAAAATATTCCACATTTGTCTGTAGTTTCTCCGGTAGCCAGAGGTCGTCCGCATCAATAAAAGCAATATACTCCCCCTGGGCTAATCGAATGCCGGTATTTCGTGCAACCGGTAGTCCCTTATTCTGTTCTAAATTAATATATCTTATCTTTTGCGCAAATGGTTTTAAAACTTCTTTTGTGTTGTCTGTGGACCCATCATCTACGATAATGACTTCGTAAGGGTTGTAGGTTTGCGCCAGGATTGATTCAACGGATTCCGGTAAAAAGGGGGCGCCGTTATATGTAGGCAATATTATGCTTACAAGAGGTGAACTGTTAGTCACAAGAGTAATTTCCTGTAATGGTGTTAATGAATTTTGGGGCGTTTGCCTTCAGCGAATAAGACGAATCCACCGTTTTTCTGCCTTCAAGTCCCATACGCTCCCGGAGCGCTCTATCATGCAGCAAGAGATTTATCCTCTCTATCCATTCTTGTGTGGAAGCGGCAAATAAGCCATTTACTCCTTCTTTGATAATCTCATTGTGCACGCCTACCGGGGAACAGACAACGGGAATTCCCACAGAGAGATACTGTAATAGCTTTGTTGCGCATTTACCTTTAGTCCATTCATGATTTGGCAAAGGGGCAAGGCCGATATCAACGTCTTGTAAATCTGAGTTTTCATCCTCCAGCGCCCATATTTTTTTAATAACCGGCATCGTGTTGCATTCAAAAAAATCGTTGCAAATAATCTTTAGATCTACCGATTTATATTGACCCGCTAAGTGATCGAAAGCAGGAGTTAACTCCTTCAGGAATGGTAAAGAAGACTTGCTCCCTATCCATCCAACCGTAACATTTTTTTTATGCCTCCTGTAGTCCTTTATAGTATACCGGCTGGTATCAATTGCCGTTGGTATAATGGTTATATTTTTATTATACGGTAATGCTTGTGCTTTCAGATACTGATTTCCGGCAATAACCTGATCGCTGTACCGCACCATTCTTGCGAAGGTCCTTCGTCTTTTAAAAGACCGGCCGCCGCCGTTTACAGGACTCTTAAACATAACGGCATCATCAAAGTCATAAATAATCCTGATACGCTTTCTTCTCAGATACCAGAGTTGCCAGCGCCAGAGCCGTTTTTTCTGAATAAATACGGTATGATAATCCCCGAGTTCTGAAAAAAGTTTCATCCACTGACAGAAAGAATCCGGAAAGAGCGCTACCTTGGCGCCGATTTGCAATTCTTTGAGATAGGGGATGTATTGCAATACCCTGTATCTGCTTGCGGGGTGATTCCATTCTTGTATAAGAAAACAGATCTTTTTCATTTCTACCGCCTGACACAATGAGCTTTGCTAAACCTGCCTGATTCGAAAAGATTCTTTCCCTGAACAATACAGGCTCTTACCGATTATAACCGCACAGGGAAAGATAGCTCAGGAAACCTTGAAAGCAATTGTTGATCCATAAATTCCAATGAGTTCAGAAAAATACGATTGCTTTATTGCCCACCAGACCGCCTGTGGCACTCCATGGTTTGAGGTAAAATCATGGAATACAACGATTCCACCGGATTTCACAAAAGGCAACCATAAGGCGATGTCGTTTTTTGTCGCTTCTTCCGAATGGTCGCCGTCAATAAACACAAGGTCTATAGAATGAAGTGGTTCGCAAAAACCCTTCGCAGCCTGAAGGGAATCATTAACTATGGCGACAATACGGTTTTCCAGGTTAAAATAAGTGATGTTTTTATCAAAGATGACTTTTGTCGTATCTGTTTTTAACTTAGACATTCTCTCCCGGTACCTGATTCTGGCTGAACAGTCACTCGCATTTCCTTTGAAATTATCAATTGCATACATCTTTGCCCTTGTACCTTTTAACCCCGACGCCAAGAGACAGGACGATGCGCCTATCCAGCTTCCAATTTCTACGACTTTTGCATCTGATGGAAGATCATGGGACAAACGAAACAAGAAAGCGCGTTCCGACAATGAGGACAATTCTCTTCCACGGAAATATTCAGTAATTCGTAAAAAATCGTCCCATGGATATTGAGGAAAATCCTTTTTTACTTTTGTTATAAATTTCTTAACCGACTTTTTCCATTGGTATTTTTTAATTCCAAGGAATGTCTTTAAACCCATATTTAAGGCCCTTTCTCAAAAACGAAAATACACGATGAGGAGCAGAAAAATTAGTATCACTTTAGTATTTCTGAAAAACATCACAGATGAGATCGCCTTTGAGGCGGCCTGCAAGCTCAGGAGGCGCACACTTTGTGAATTCTAAACGTGATACAGACATACCATAATCTAACCGGGTGGCACGGATAAGCAGCGCTTGTCTCTGTTTTTGTCATGCTGCAAAAAACTCTGTGCTTACAATAATCGGACTTGTGTCGCCTATCCCTATTTTAAAATACATGTTTCACAAACAACGTTGTGCGAGTTCCACACGGACAAACTCCGTTTGTCCATGCCACCCTGTTTGTCAATTCAGAATAGTCGCCAATGGTGAATTCTTTGAATATAGAGACAATCCATACATTACCTCCTCCAGGCATGCTATCTTTATTAGCACAGAAGTTTTTCAAAAAACCAAAGTAATACAAAAATTATAATCCCTATACCACACGGCGTCATCCGTACACGGTATGAAAAGTCTTATTCCGGAACTGATATTTTCAGATTCCACACATGTTTCCGCCGTATGCTTAATCGGACGATTAATCGTAATAGGTGTTTGTCTGCCTTGGTAAAATACCGAATACCAGAATATGCCTGGTAAAATCGTAATCTGTCGGTGTACGTAATGCTATGAGGAATAGACGCATTTAATTGGGATAAATTTTTGATCTTTTTTTTTATGGTTATGGTCTTATAAAAAGATACACGGTCCAAGTCCAAATAAAAAAAGTCCCAGGTATCTTGTAATTCCATAATCATAATATTATTTGCCTTGAGATCGTGATGATATGTGCCTGAGTCGTGCAGGCGCTTAAGAGATATCGCCAAACAGGAAACAAACCTTCGTTTTTGCCCGGCGATGGCCTTATCGCTATCGTTACGAAACTTTTCACTGACATAGGTATTGCACGGCAGGCATGCTGAAATATCTTCCATAATAATAAAACTCTTTTTAAGTATGCCCGTTCTTTTTTCCTCACATAATGCAAGAGGTTTAGGTGTCCGGAAATTTGCCGCCGTCAAACCATGTGCAGCAATCCATGCCCTGCGTGCAGGAGAACTACGGAAAGAAAAGAAAAATCTCTTCCAGACAGATGGATAACGGTATTCTTTGATACACACACTTCTAATGTCTTTGAAAGAAACAGGAATACGTGTAATGCCTGTTTTTGCGGATGATTTTACCGTCATATCAGGCCATCTGTTCAAGGAAAGCTCGTGCTTGTCGATCAAAGCAGCTAGGGTGCCGGCGTCCCACTCATTCCGCATATTTACCGTATAACCGGCATGGGTGGTAGCCTTGAAGACATTGTTCGTCTTTAGACATTTCCGCGTTCTGCTATACCAGAATCTCTTTTTGATTTTGTAAATTTTCTTCAAAACAGCTTCGCGGAATATTTCCCCGTCTTTGGGAGATAACAGATGATTTGTATAAGTAGATATCAACCCTATTATCTCCTCATTGGTACAGACATCTTTGATAGAATATAAGAGTCTCGACAGCTCATAAATCCTGAAAGATAAGGGGAGTTTTTTCTTAAAGAATGCCTGCCCGACGTCTAATAGGTAAAAGGATGCAGGACTATTTGTGTCCACGAGTATATTTTCAGCATGGAGTTCTCCGTGGTAGACACCGAGATCATGTACGATTTTCACATAAGAAACAAGACCGTCCAGGAAGGCTTTCTTGTTTAATGCAGATGCGGGTGATTGCTGAATGGAAATCAATGATTCCTTTACCGTCATGCTATTTGATATTGCCTTTGAAATGACATAACAATCCTTCAGAATTCCAAAATGCCGCTTCTCCCCTACGGCTACAGATTCTGCGGTAAGCAACTGACTCCTCTGCAACTGATGGCTACAAGCCCATTCCTTGTGTGCCTTTGATAAGGAAAATAAGGATTTGATGCCTTCCAGACAATTTTTTGTTGTATACTGCTTTATGAAAAAAGATCCTTCCTGGTGTGTGTATCGTAACACTTTTTTATCATATCCATTGCATACGACCATGCATTTTTTTTTGCAAATCGCATCGAATATCTCTTTAAGCAAATCCACGGATATACCGTTGGTCAACCAGCGAATGTCATCTTGGATATAACGGCTATAACCCATGGGAACGAGTATTTACCATAGATAAGAAAAAATTAACAGTTAACTTTGTCCGGGTTAGTACACGAATTTTGCGCTTCAGATTCTGTCCTTTCCGGCTCTTTCGGGTTAGGAATGACTATCCACTACCTTTCGGTAAATCCGAAGCGTTTTTTCAATATTTGCCTGAAAGGAATATTGTTCTGCTTTTTGTCGCGCATTGGAACCCATGTATTCTCTGGTTTCTTTTTCTAACAGTACCTGCAGATAAATTGCTATTTCCTTTGCATCAATGGGATGGCTAATGATAAAGCCGTCCTTTCCGTGCGTAATAATTTCTGATGCACCACTTGCCTTGCTGACAATGACCGGAAGCCCTGACGCCATTGCTTCAAGACAGGCTGTGCCAAAGGCGTCGTACTCACTGGGGAAAATAAAAATATCCCCCCCGGCATATATTTCATGGATGTGCCTGCATGCACCGGCAAATACCAGTTTGTCAGACACGCCTTTTTTTTGTGCAAATCTCTGGTATTCCCGAACGTTTCCTTTTCCAACGACGAGCAATTTCAATTTTTGAGGCGTGTCAATTACGGATAAGGCATTGATAGCATGCTTCAGTCCCTTTCTCTTAAATCCGGAACCAACAAACAACAAGAGCACATCATCTGGTGCAATTGCATATTTAGCCCTTACAGTATTTCTGTATGCTGTTCTGTTGTGTGGAGTGAACGCCTCGATGTCCACGGCATTGTAAATAACATCAATGTCGTCCGGGGCCAGTTGGTAATGGTGTATAAGTTCTTTCTTGCATTGTTCCGAAATGCAGGTGATGTGTTTATAACATTTCTTTTGGAAAATAATCTTTTCCAAAAGTAATAGAGAAAAATGACGTGGGTTCAGACACATGAGAAGCTTGCCCAGCCGTGATTGCATCAGGGGGTAGGTATGCATCATATAGTCCCAATGGCATCCTCCGCCAACACGGTAAATGTCCTGATACAATGTCCGGGTAAATCCATGAATGAGATCGAATGCTATTTTAGATTTTTTAATAACCTTAGGGGCATTTACGGCAAATGTCCAATATTTTAACGGAGACCAGAGCGTAATAGCAGGAACATAATGAAAAAACAATCTCTTGTCCTGATTCTGACTGAATCTATGGGCAAAAATATGCACATCATAGCCGTAGTCGAGGAATTGTCTGGATGCGTTGTACACGTAACTTTCCACTCCGCCCTTTTCCTTTATAAATTGATACACCACCAATGCAATTTTCATGGTATATTACATTATTGAGAGCATATTCATTTTGCTCAGGATAAAGTTTGAATATTAAAATTCATTATAATACCATAAAAAACTGAAAGGGCAATATATGATGAGAAAATTAAGGGATGAAGCCGATGGATAATTTATAGTATTGGTGCGAAAATGCAAATTTTTATACTCTTTTGTGAGTCTCTGGCTCGTGTGGGCTTGCCGTGTAAATCTTTTATGTAAGCTTTCACAACCCACCCGTTAATAGAGGGAAATTTGGCTGCGGCTTTGCTGTTTTGTGATTTTATGCAATAGACTTTGTTATTCTCGTGAAATATAAAAAGCATAAGTAAGAAATTTAGGGTCATTCAGGAACTCCCGTTTTCTGATGTTGTGCCATGTATGGCGAGCATATCGAACCATCACGACAAAGTCAAAGAGAGCAAGGGGGAGTGTAAAAAAACTTGCAAAGAAAGATTTTCACGATAATACTATAACGAAACGAAGATTCATGTTGATAATCTACTGCAACAGGAACTGACAAAGTTATGCACGAAGCAAATACCCTGGATGACTTTATAGAGTTGTTTATAAACTACCTCCTTGTCGAATGCGGTTTATCCAGAAACACCATTCTCAGTTACAGCCATGACCTTCAGATATTCACCACCTTTCTGATATCGAAAAATATATCCGCCTTTGACCGTGTCCGGCCTGATACCATTACCAGTTTTATCATTTCTGAAAAAAAACGCGGACTTTCCATTAATTCCATTACCCGCACGATGGTGGCTGTCCGTATGTTATACAAATTTCTCCTCTCAGAGGGTAAGTTAAAAACGAATCCGCTTGCTTTAATCGACTCACCAAAGCTCTGGCAAAGATTGCCAGAATTTATTTCCGTTCATAAGATTGACGACCTTCTGTCAGTTCCCGACACAAAAACGAAGTTGGGAATGAGAAATAAGGCCATTCTTGAGCTCCTCTATGCTACCGGCGCACGGGTATCGGAGGTCGCTGCAATTCAGTTGGAATGGATTAATCTAGAATACCGTTATATGAGATGCAGGGGCAAAGGCTCAAAGGAACGTATTGTACCCCTTGGGACAAAGGCAATCGAGGCTCTTCAGAAATATTTAACCCTTGCCAGGCCGGAAATAAAGAATAGCAAGGGGAGTACCTATTTATTTCTTTCAAAGTCCGGAAGGCCTCTCAGGAGAGAGAACGTGTGGGTCCTCGTGAAGAACTGCGCATTAAGGGCGGGCATTCCTGGTAAGGTTTCTCCGCATACGCTGAGGCACTCCTTTGCCACACACCTGCTGGAGAACGGCGCTGACCTGCGTGTTGTGCAGGAAATGCTGGGACATGTCAATGTCTCAACTACTCAAATCTATACCCACGTGGGCAAACACCATCTTAAAGCCGTCCATTGGCAATATCACCCACGGAAGTGACCCGCCAACGTACGCAAGGCTGTTTCATTATTGCGTATCACACACCGGATTAACATGCCTCACCATTTTTTCAAATGCCTCCGCGGGCAATGGCTTACAGAATAAAAACCCCTGCATCTCGTCACACTGGCGCTGTTTCAGGAATACGAGCTGTTCCTCATTTTCGACTCCTTCGGCAACAACCTTGAATTTCAGGCTTTGTGCCAGGGCAATAACTGACGACACGATTATCTTGTCGTTTTGGTCGGTTGTGATACCATTCACAAAATGCTGACTGATTTTTAGCTTATGGATAGGAAATTTTTTGAGATAATATAAAGAAGAAAAACCGGTGCCGAAATCATCGATAGAAATTTGAATTCCCAGAGAACTTAATTGCTCCAGCTTGCTGACGATTGTTTCCATGTCCTGCATTGCAATACTCTCCGTGATTTCCAGTCCCAGAAATTGCGGATCCAGACCCGTCTTTTGCAAGACCGACAGAACCATTTCCACAAGATTGGATTGCTGGAAGGTGTGCGTTGAAATATTCACTGCGACAGACAGGGGTTGATGTCCGGCATCCTGCCATGCCTTGCATTGTTCACAAACGGTATATAGCACTAATTCATCAATGAAGACAATCAACCGGGTATTTTCTGACATAGGAAGGAATTCCTCAGGAAGGACCAGTCCCCGTTCCGGGTGCCGCCAACGCACCAGGGCTTCCATGCCGACCACCTGTCCGGTATTAACGTTTACGAGCGGTTGGTAATAGACCGCAAATTCCTCACGCTCCAGGGCGCGGCGAAGATTGTATTCCATCCGCATCTTTTCAAAAGACCTGGCATGCATGGCCTCTGTGTAAAATTGATAGGTATTTCTTCCCTGCTTCTTGGCATAGTACATAGCCGCGTTGGCATTTCTCAGCAGGGTCTCTGTACTATCACCATGGCTGGGATAGACGGCAATGCCAACACTCGCGGTAATATAAAATTCGTGATCCCGGATTATCCACGTCTGTTTGAATGCATCGAGGATTTTGCACGCTATATTCGTTACATAATCCTCTCGAGTAATTCCTGCCATGAATAGCGTGAATTTATCCCCTGCAAAGCGGGCAACGGTGTCTCCCTCGCCTGCACAGCTTTTCAACCGGTCCGCAACCTCACACAACAACTGGTCCCCTATCGTATGCCCCAGCGCATCATTTATTATCTTGAATCTGTCAAGATCAAGAAACATCACGGCAAGCATCTCATTCATCTGACGCGCATGTGCTAAGGCCTGGGCCAGGCGATTGTCGAACAAGATACGATTGGGAAGAGAGGTAAGGTTATCATGAAAAGCCAGGTGCTTCATTTTTTCCTCCATCCATGTACGCTCTGTTACATCGGTTACCAGCACTATCCCGGCATGCCGGCCTGCAAAGGTTATCGTATGGGAGTTCGTTTCAACATACATAATACTTCCATCCTTTTTCCGGTGCCTCAAAATACCTGCGGTATGGAATCCATCGGTAACCTTTGATACGCAATCAAGGAAAGGAAGAATGTCTTCAAAGAAACAAACATCCCTGATAGTCATGGAAAGAAATTCTTCGCGAGAATATCCATAGTGGTGAATCGCTGCGTCGTTGACAGCAAGAAAACTGAGCGTTTCGAGATCGTATATCCACATCGGATGAGGGTTGCTTTCGAACAAAAGTCGGTATTGCTCTTCACTGTGATACAGCGCCTTTTCCATCCGTTTGCGCTCTTTGATTTCCATCTGTAGTTCTTCGTTTATCTTCATCTGTGCCGCAGTTCGGTTCGCCACATGTTTCTCCAGGGACTCATTCAGCACTCGCAGTTCTTTCTCGGATTGTTTGCGCTCGGTAATGTCCTGAACTATCCCGTTCATCTGAACCGCCCTGCCAGATTTGTCAAAAATAACTTCTGCCTGCTCATGAACAATACGTACGGAATTGTCTGGTAAAACTACGCGACAGTCCATATGGTAGGGTTTCCTTTCGTGCAAGGCATCATGAACGGATTTTTTAACAAATTCCTTATCGTCATCATGAACAATATTCAAAAATGCCTCATAGGTTGGGTGAAATGACTGTGGTGCGAAACCATAGATGCGATAAACTTCGTCAGACCAATAGCATTCATTTTTTACGATATCCCATTCCCAATTACCCAGACGGGCAATTCTTTGGACATTGGCGAGACGGGTTTCGTTTTTCCGTGAAAATTCTTCTGCCCGTCTGCATTTCCGTCGTTCTCCCATCTCGATCAGTTCACGTTCTATAGCCGGAACCAGCCGTTCCAGCTTATCCTTCATAATATAACCATGAGCCCCGGCTTTCATAGAGGAAACCGCAATATCCTCTCCTTTAGAGTCAGAAACGATAATAAAAGGAATGTCCTGTCCGCAGAGTTGTAACTGCATGAGAGCTTCAGAAGAGCTAAAGAAGGGCATAGGGTGGTCTGCAAGGACGATGTCCCATTCATGTTTTTTGAGCATGGCCTTCATGGCTGCTGCTGTTTCAACCAGTTCAAATACCGGCTCATAGCTTCCGCGCCGCAGTTCACGAAGTATCAATTCGACGTCGTCCCTCGAATCATTTACAATCAGTACGCGAAGGGGGGTTTTCATTTAATGCATTCCCTCGCTACCCGAAGATTTGTCTGTGGGAAGACAATAAATCTCTACCCGTTCTGCTGTCTCAAAGAATTGGGAAAAGATCATCAATTTTTGAGCACAACGGTGAATACCGAATTCGTCGTTATCAACCAAAATCTCTTTCCTCAATTGAATATGTAAGAATAATCACCCGTATCTGGAAGTGAATTATACAGAATTGAAAATTCCTCCATAAAAATTTTAAATCATCGCTTCCGAATTTGCAATCTCAAATCGTAAAACAGTGTCTGCATCTAATCTCCTGCGCCTTCAGTTCAGACCTGTCCTGTGCGCAGACCATCAGGCTCAGTTATCGGGCACAGACGCTGAAATGCGCTGAATAGTTTTTGAGCGTAGTTCATGGTAAAGCCGGCTTCAGCGCTCTCAACCCCGTCAAATAATAATCTTCTTTCTCTCGCCAAGCACGGCCTTTGTCAGCTCCTCCATAAGTTCGTTCAGACGTGACACCATAGACGTGGGATCAAAGACAACCCCGTCCTGCATTAATGCATTCTCGAAAAGCTGATGTACAATTTTTTCGATGAGTGGCTGGTAAGCGGGATTTTCATTCATCTGGGACAGATTCTGAATCATCCGGTTTTTCCGGTTAATCTCCATAATCTTTTTAGATATTTTATAATTGCTGTCCACCATTTGTATCAGTTTTTGGACATGGACGCTGGGCACACCATCGGGATTTACCAAACAACACGGGCTGTCGACTAATCGGTTCGATTCTTTAACGTCCATGACCCTGTCCGCCAGGGTTACCTTGACGGTTTTCATGAGGTGCTTGAATATTTCTTCATAATTTTGTGGTTCTTCAGAGGTGTCTACAACCTTCTTGTCGCTGTCCCTGAGAAGATCCAGATTCGCCTGGTCGGCGGAACGGATGGGTTTCTTCTCAAATTCGTGAAGGCCGGAGAGGATGAATTCATCATTTGGGTCAGTCAAATACAGCACTTCTACCTCTTTCTTCCGGAATATTTCCAAATAGGGACTTTTTTCAATTGTGTCCCGGTTTACCGCTGTTATATAATAAATCTCCTTCTGCTCAGGCTTCATCCTGCTGACATATTCCTTTAGTGATACCAGTCCGGCGGCGTCTGCACATTGTGACGAATTAAACCGCATCAATTGCGCCAACAGATCCCGGTTCTCAAAATCGATATGCACCCCTTCCTTGAGAATCCTTCCAAATTGTCTCCAGAAGGTCTCGTATTTTTCCTTCTCGTTTTTGTCCAGCTCCTGCAACAGAGTTATGATCTGTTTCACGAGGATGCTCTTCATCTTCTGGATCATTCTGTTGTCCTGGAATGTTTCACGCGAAATATTCAAGGGAATATCCGCCGAGTCCACCACCCCGCGAATAAACCTCAGATATTCGGGCAAGAGCATCTTACAGTCGGACTGAATCAGAATCTTATTGGAATAGAGTTGCAGTCCGTGCTCCAGTTTTTTAAAGCCATATGTCTCATAATTGGTCGATGGGCAGTACAATATGCTGGAGAACTGGATCGGTGCTTCGGCAGAGGTGTGCAGCCGGAAGAGCGGGGTGTCTTCCGTGTTGGAAATAAACTTATAAAATTCGTTATATTGTTCCTCGGTGACGTTCTTCTTGGGCTCCTTCCAGATAGCTGTAATCTGGTTGGCCCGTTCACCGCATACCATAATGGGGAAACTGACAAAATTTGAGTATTTTTTGATAATGGATTGGATTCTGACCTTTTCGACATATTCCTTTTCATCCTCTTTAAGATGCACGACAATATCCGTCCCGCGCTTCTCTTTTTCAACAGGATTCAAAAAATATTTCCCCGTACCATCCGAATGCCATTCACATGCCGGTTCTTCCTTTTTGTATGACCGTGTCCTGATCCTGACCTCATCGGCAACCATAAACACCGAATAGAAACCCACACCGAATTGACCGATGATGTTTGAGTCCTTCCTGGCTTGCTCCGACAGGTTCGCAATAAATTCCAGCGACCCGGATTTCGCAATGGTCCCTACATTTTGAATAACTTCCTCCCGTGTCATACCAATGCCGGTATCGCTGATCGTTAAAATCTTGTTTTTTTCATCTACGTCTATAGTGATTTCCAGAGGCAGGTCTTTCCCCTCGTAATCAGGATTTGAGAGGGAATAAAAATGCATCTTGGTCAGCGCATCGGAGGCATTTGAGATGAGCTCCCGGAGAAAAACCTCCTTGTGGGTGTAAAGGGAGTGTGAAAGGATATTTAATAATTTTTTAATTTCTGCCTGAAACTCAAAACTCTCTCCGTGTTTAATGTCTGCGGTCATACATCACTCCTGTAAATAAATTCGTTGTATAGGAATATTCATTTTATTCATGCTGTTTTCGCTATGGTAACGGTAGGGGTAGGTTATGTCCGCCCGAGTTTATGAAGAGCGGAACAAAACCACACTGTACAGATACCGTAAAGGTGGATCGGAATAAAAACCCGCAACGGAATCCACCCTATACATAATTTAATAGTAACAATTCAATTTTTTGAAAAATCCCAGCAATATGAAGGTGCTGCCCGTTATATAAAGATAAGGCGTTGCTCGTATCAAACATACCCCCAGCCCCTCTTTTTAGAGGGAAGAGCAAGAGTCCCCTCTAAAAAGAGGGGATTTCGGGGTGTGTCACAAGGCAGCAAAAGTTTCGTCTCTTACCGTACACATGGAACGCATGGAAAATTCCTTCCAAAAAGCTAAACGGTTACATTTAATATAATATTCGATTTCTTGTTACGGCACGCACATCAAGCCCCGAAAATACCAAATCTATCAGAGATTGTCAATACTGTCACAATTTCCTGATATCGCCAAATTCCATCACGAGACAATATGTTGGTTCATGCTTGACACAACACACCCGGCATGATAAACTCCACAAAATCTTGTATGCAGGAGCAACTCATGAATTGCCCCTATCCCTGTTTTCTGCATTCACCCATGAGAACATCCATGACCTTTCAGGAAATTATCTTAAAACTCCAAAACTATTGGGCTGATTACGGCTGTGTGCTATGGCAACCCTATGATATTGAAAAGGGAGCAGGCACCTTTAATCCTGCAACATTTCTGAGAGCATTAGGCCCTGAACCTTGGAAATGCGCCTATGTAGAGCCGTCCCGACGTCCAGCCGACGGCAGGTATGGTGAAAATCCAAACAGACTGCAACATTACTACCAATTCCAGGTGATCGTAAAACCTGCCCCTGACGACGCACAGGATATTTATTTAAACAGCTTGCGGTTTATCGGCATTGACCTGGTAAAACACGATGTGCGGTTTGTTGAAGACGACTGGGAATCCCCAACCCTTGGCGCTACGGGGCTCGGCTGGGAGGTATGGCTGGATGGAATGGAGGTAACGCAGTTTACCTATTTCCAGCAGGTAGGTGGTTTTGAACTAGAACCAATCACCCTCGAACTCACTTACGGACTCGAACGCATCGCCATGTTCATCCAGGCAAAAGAATCCGTATTTGATCTCGAATGGGTCAAGGGCTACACGTACGGGGATATTCACAGGCAGGACGAAGTTCAATTCTCCACGTATAATTTTAAAGTAGCAGACACCGCCATGCTTTTCCAGCTCTTTGATACATACGAAAAGGAATGCCAGCAACTCATAAAAGAAGACCTGGTGCTGCCTGCCTATGATTACGTCTTAAAATGCTCACATACGTTTAATATGCTGGATGCACGGGGGGCTATCGGAGTTACACAACGTACCGGTTATATCGGAAGAGTAAGGAATCTCGCCCGACGCTGTGCAGAAAGTTATGTCCGGTTACGTGAGGCATTACATTGGCCGCTGCTCAAGGACGAGACCCTTACACCAGTTCGGGCTACTCAGTAATTTGGAGTTCATGTGCCATCACCTTAAGCTTTCATTTCCTTCCAAACACATCATGAAAATCTTTTTCAATTCGTCGATTACGTGGAGCGCTTTGTTGATCTCATGCTCTACGCCCAAACACTCCTTATCTTTTTTCAGCAGCATGTCGGCCTTTGCCAATAATTGGTATTGCCTTTTGTTAAATACTACAGGCCTCATGGGTTTATAGTCGGTATCAAATTCCTCTACCAGCCTCTTGTGCAATCCGCCAAGGCCGTCCTTGTTCAGTGCTGACAGGAAACAGAGCGGTTGCTGAAGGGCGGATTCGATCCGGGATTTGTCCAGGGTTGCCGGCAGGTCGCATTTATTTATAACGGGTAGTATTGCGCGGGCATGCGTCTTTTGTGACGTATCGCCAGAAGTTTTCGATATGAGCCATGCATATAAGGCATCCAGGATTCCTTCGTCTTCCTTGTCAAACGGTCTGGAGTTATCAAACACGGCAATAACCTTGTCGGCGCGCCGAAGTTGTTCCTGTGTCATCTCAACGCCCAGGGCCTCCAGCTTGTCGCCGGTGTCGCGTATGCCAGCCGTATCCACCAGTTCAAAGGGGACACCCTCAACCGAGATAAACTCACTCACATAATCTCGCGTTGTTCCGGGTTCATGATGCACCAGCATGCGCTCTTCGCCCAGGATGGTGTTGATGAGGGTTGATTTGCCTACGTTGGGCTTTCCCAGGATTACCAAGACTTGCGGGGTAGTCAATGCTATGCCGAAAGGAGCCGTCTCCAACAACCCCCGGATAAGGTTTGTCAGGGTAGAAACGAAGGTGTCATTTTTCTGAAACAGACCATTACCCTCGCTTGTTGGTCCACCACCATCGCTAAGGAAGGCAAGGGGAGATGGATGCGGTGAAATGTCCCCAGACACTCCTCTTCTTATTTCTTCAAGCATCTTCAATCCCTCTCTCAGCGCCCCAGACAACGCCCCTCCATATTGATCCAGCAACACCTTTACACCCAACCTTGTTTGTATCTCAACAATCTCCTGAAGCGCTTCTATTTGGATAAAATCTATTCTGCCGTTCTCAAGGGATCGTCCCAGCAATGAATTCCACGGGGCATCCACTGCACTCATGGACTGCAAACACTTATGAATGCGCATCAGGACATGAATTCCACCGTGACAATTTATTTCTGCCACATATTCTCCGGTAAAACTGTCTTCCTGTTTTATGATATGCACAATAACTTCATCGATCTTCTGCCCACGCTCCTGAATATACCCATAATAGAGCTTTTGGCTCGTAGCCTCAGTTAGACCGGCAATCCCTTTCCCCTGAAATACCTTGCTGACGATCTTCAGGGCGTGCCGTCCCGACACGATAATCTTGCCAATGCCACCTTCACCTAACGGGGTTACCAGGGAAGCTATTGTCTGTTGTTCTTGAAAGGTATCTGATTTATGCTCATTTATCATTTCTCAACAATAATAGCAACTAACATCGCCGCTTACAACGATAGAATGGCAAGGTTGGCTCTGTTTCAGATTGCCTTACAGTAACGCAATGAAAGAATCATTTGATAAACTCTGGGATTATAAAAGTCCGTGTTATTTAACGTGAAATCTATAGTATTACCGTATAAAATCTTTCTTTTTTTGCAAATTTTTTACACTCCCCCCATTGATTTCGACGTGATGGTTCGACAGGCTCACCATGCATGGCGCAACATCCTGAACCTGCCGAGGGAGTCGTCGAACGATGGGTGGGATTTGGTTGCGGCTTTGCAGCATTATAGTATTAAAGATTGTGAATATCTCAAACTGAAAATACTATCTTCATCCTTGTCAGAATTGTGTACAACAACACTATTAAATTGTTGGATTAAAAGTGAAAGATGGTATAATAAAGAAAATTTTTGATTTTTCAGAATTATCTTTTTTTACTCTCTGCAGGAAAAATCCTATGACAAAAATATATATGGATAATGTTTCGGGTACACCCATTCACCCGAAAGTAGTAGAGGCTATGATGCCCTTTTTAAAGGATGGGTTTGGCAATCCCTCGAACCTCCATCAATTCGGAAGGGCTACGAGTGAAGCCATCCAGGCAGCACGCGGACAGGTCGCTCATCTTATTAACGCGAAACCAAATGAAATCATATTCACATCAAGTGGCACAGAGGCCAATAATCTTGCCCTGAAAGGCATGCTGGCAGCACACAAAAAGAAGGGAAACCATGTTATAACCACGCAAATCGAACATTTTTCCGTGCTTAATCCCTTAAAATCATTGGAAAAATCAGGATACGAAGTTACCTATTTACCTGTTGATAAATATGGAATGGTAAATCCTGACGATGTTAAAAAGGCAATTAAAGCCACCACAACATTGGTGTCCATTATGTATGCCAATGGAGAGATTGGGACGATCGAGCCAATAAAAGAGATTGTAACCATTACAAAAGAGAGGGGAGTTCTGTTTCACACAGACGCAGTTGCTGCAACAGGAAATATCCCTATTGACGTCAAAGATGTACCGGTCGATGCTCTGAGCATGTCTGCCAACCAATTCAGCGGGCCCTCGGGGATTGGGGCGTTATATGTCCGCGAAGGCGTGAGGGTACTTCCTTCCATGGAGGGCGGGGTACAGGAGGGTGGCCGCAGGGCAGGAACAGAAAATGTCATCGGTATTGTGGGTATGGGGAAAGCGGCAGAACTGGCAAAGTCTGAAATGGCCTCGCGCATGGATAAGGTTCAGGGCTTGAGAAATCAGCTAAGAGACGGCATATTAAAAAATATTCATCATGTATATATCAATGGGCATCCGACGCATCGTCTGCCAGGAAATCTTAGTATGTGTCTGGAATATATCGAAGGCGAATCGGTTTTATTATTCCTTGACATGCAAGGTATTGCAATTTCCAGCGGTTCTGCATGTACCTCGCGGTCGCTTAAGGCATCTCACGTCATCATGGCCACAGGTGTTGATGCGGCACTTGCTCAGGGGACTGTGCTTTTCAGCTTGGGCATTGACAATTCCGAGGAGGATGTCAAATCTATTCTGGAAAAACTACCGCCTACCGTAGAACGGTTACGGCAGATGTCGCCTTTATATAACCAGAAAAAATAATTTTTAGAAATGCTGCAAGACATCCGCTCTTGTCTTAGAAAAAATGGTATACATACGAGGACTATTTAAAAATATCTGATGACAAGCGGTATGAACTCATAAATGGAGAGCTGTTCATGGCACCACCTCCGGTTCCAAAATATCAATTAGTCTTATCAGCACGGTATGGTCGATTAGGAGATTTTGTTTTAAAAAAGGAAATGTTTTCAGAATAGGAGTTATCTATGCAATACAGCACAAAGGTTATGGATCATTTTGCTAATCCCCGGAATGTCGGGGAGTTCGCTGATGCCGATGGTGTGGGGGAGGTAGGAAATCCTGCCTGTGGCGACATTATGAGGATGTCCATCAAGGTTAAGGACAACGTCATTGTTGACGTAAAATTCAAAACCTTCGGGTGTGGTGCGGCCATTGCCACGAGCAGCATTTCAACGGAAATGATTAAAGGAAAGACCCTGGATGAGGCACTTCAGCTTACCAACAAGGCCGTGGCAGAGGCATTGGATGGATTGCCTCCGGCGAAGATGCACTGTTCCGTGCTCGCTGAGGAGGCCATCGAGGCGGCTATTGATGACTATCTGAAGAAAACTACAGGCAAAGGACTTGAAAAAAAGAAACAGCACGCACACGATGAACATCACGGGCACTGATAGAAGGAATTCCAAAGCTGCGGTTATGGAGCGACGGGCCTCGTCGCTTTAGACCGTGAAAAGTGACCGTAATACCCCCACGGCTCGTCTTCTTTAGAGGGGAGATTAAAAAGAGTTGTCAAAGGCCGTGTAATTAAAATAGATTCGAATTAGAACTAAAGTTGAGAGTTTTCTTATGAAGGCGGATGAAACCCTGGATTGTTATGGCCTCATGTGTCCTATGCCCATTTTTAAGACGTCCGTTAAAATAAAGGATGTAGAAATAGGCAAGATCCTTGAAGTTGTTGCCACAGATGAGGGAATTAAAAAGGATATTGCCTCATGGTGCAACACTACAGGTAATGAACTTCTGGAAATATGCGAGGAGGACGGGGAAATACACGTTTTCATCAGAAGATTAAAATAAGAACTGGCATCCGCTCCCTGAACCGAAAGAGCGGTTACCGCCTATTGCTCTTCCTTTCCCTTCTCAATGCTTCTGCGAATCAAATTGCGCAGCACAAAACTGCGTTCTGCACCGCCCAAGAGCCGCTTGAGATTTTCGTACAGGGTTGGGTCTGAGATCATCGCGCCCAGGGTGCCTTCTCCATTGGCGATTTTTCCCGTAATCTCATTCAGTGTTTCCGTAGTCTTAACCAGATTCTCCAGGAGTTGTTTGCCCTTTGGATCGTAAATAAGAGCAGACAATAATCCATCTCCCCTTTGCAGCGCCTTAACACTTTCATCCAATGATGCTGTAATATTGTTGAATGACTCAACAAAACGGCCTTCCTCTAGCTTTTTCACGATACCTGAAAAGGATTTGACCATACTTATGCCCCCTTCAATGGCTGTCGTATAGCTGATTGGCTCTGCACTTTTTATAGAATCCCCATCTTCTACTGCGGGTTCACTCGATTCACCGGAGGTGATCTCCACGTAGGAATCCCCCGTTACATAGCTCAGCCACTTAATCGTGGCGACGGAGTCGTGGTTGATATTTTTCTGCGCCAATTTGTCTATCTTTAAAATTACCTCAATACCTGCACAAGACAATTCTTTTGGCAAAAGGACATCCTTCACCTGCCCGATCGCTACCCCCATAAATCGGACCGGAGCCCCCGCCTTCAGCCCGTAAACATTCACAAACCTCGTCTTAAGGATAATCTGAGGTTCAAAATACCCCTTCTGCGTGCCAAGAATAAATACCATGGCGCCGAATCCTGCCAGGGTTACCAGCGTAAAGAATCCAGCCCGTAATTCAGCAAATTGTTCCTTAGTCACAAAAACCCCCTTTTAATCACAGATCGTACCACGGAAAAAATCTTTCACCATTTGTATTCCGGAAGCTATCAGCTCTTCCCAGGTACCAACCGTAAGGATCTTCCCTTCGTGAAGCATGGCAATTCTGTCAGAAACTGTTCTCACACAATGCAAGTCGTGGGTCACAACAACGGTGGTAACCCCCAGTTTTCTTTGTAATTCCAGAATCAACTCATTTATCCGTTGGGCGGTTATTGGGTCTAAGCCGGTTGTAGGCTCGTCATATAAGATAATATCGGGTTCCGTAGCAATTGCCCTTGCCAGCCCTACCCGCTTCTTCATCCCGCCGCTCAATTCAGCCGGCATCTTGGCTTCGATGCCTTCCAGTCCTACGAGCTGTAGTTTCTCCGCTACCCGTTTCCGGATTTCATTTTCGGTAAGCTGAAGATGCTCCCGGAGCGGATAGGCAATATTCTCGGACACGGTAAGCGAATCAAACAGCGCTGCTCCCTGAAACAGCAATCCCACATGTTCGCGCAACCGGATCAGTTCGCCTTCTTTCATCTGAGTTACGTTTCTGCCAAAGACCAGAATGTTGCCCTTGTCAGGGCGTATAAGCCCGATCAGTTCCTTGAGAAGGACGCTCTTCCCGGAACCACTGCCACCCAGGAGCGACATAATTTCGCCTTCGACGATAGATAAGTTAATACCGTTATGAACCGGAAGGCCATTAAAAGATTTATAGACATCTTTAAACTCAATGATTATTTTAGACATGAGTTGCAACCACAGACTTCAAACTCTTTTCATTGATCGTATAATTACACCACTAAAACACAACCAGAAACAATTTCGTCAGAAAAAAATCTGAGATCAGGATTAAAATCGATGTCGTTACGACGGTAATGGTCGTAGAACGCCCCACACCTGTTGTGCCGCCGGTGGTTCGCAACCCAAAATAACAACCAATCACTGAAACGAGCACTCCAAAAATTACCGTCTTCCCAATGCCGCTCAATAAATCTGAAATGGTAATCGTCGTTAATACGGAATCGATATAAAATGTGCGGTCTATCTCAAGTTCAAAGAGGGCAATAACCATCCCCCCAAAAATCCCGACGATGTCTGCCGTAACGGTGAGCAGGGGAAGAGTAATCATTCCAGCAAGGATCTTTGGACTCACCAGTTTTTTGATAGGATTCGCCCCCAGGGCACGCATGGCATCAATCTGTTCTGTTACCTGCATAGCGCCAATTTCTGCCGCAATACCAGACCCTACCCTTGCTCCCACCATAATGGAGGCCATGACCGGCCCTAATTCCCTAACAAGGGACAGGGAAACCACACTGCCGACGTATATCTCCGCACCGTACATACGGAGTCCGTAAATCGTCTGAAGGGCCATCACCATCCCGGTAAAGAGTGCAATAAGATCGACTAAAAAAAGTGATCCCGCTCCAAAATTGTCTATTTCCCGGAGGACAAGTTTCAGGTTGAACGGCGGTATAAAAATTCCCACAAATCCCTTGACCGCCAGTACGGATATCTGGCCCACCAGGAGGATCCCTTTTTTAACAGCAGCGTCCATGGACAATAAAATACTCATACAGAATCCCTGACCCAAACGAGCCGGAAAAAATGAAATCCGAAGCATAAAATTCGTGAGCCAATCCAGCCATGGTTTTAAATCCTGACGGGGTTAATGTTATCTGAATACGTACCCTTTCCTTGCTTATCATTCGAATACCAATTCAGAAATTACTTTCGCCTCACCAGAAAGCGGATGACTATAAAATCTTATTCTTTCATATAACGAAAAGACCGTACCATATTCTCAAAATCACCCTGAATATAATCAAAGGAACCGGATGGCGCCCAGCATACCAGGTCGTAAACTTTATCGCCCGCCTTAATAACATAGGAGCTGATCTTTAATGTGCTATTATCCATTCTGCCTTCTAAAATGGTATGCAGTGCACTTTGATCATCCACAAGCACAGGTTCTTTTGAAATAATCTTTTTGTCGGCCATTCCGAGAAAAAGATACCTGCTGAGCATCTCCGGCGAGAGCGTTTTATTTTCTATATTGCTGGAAATGATGGCAATCATGGCTTTATATTGTTTGTGCCATAATGCAACATCTTCTTTGTCTATCCGAATAGGTTCCCATCCTTTACCGGTTTCCGGTATATTTATTATATAATTTTTATCTCGCGGAGAAAAGGCGCCCTCTTCGATTCTTATGGCGGCACAGCCAAAGATACAAAAAAAATTTACGACGCTCAACCAGAAAATTGCTTTTTTTAATTGAATAAAAAATATAACCATCTATCAAGATTTATTAATTCTCGTACCGTAGAGCCACCATCCAATTCATCCTCTCTTCGCCTTCCTTGCGGTGGTGGGGAGGGTAATTAAAGAAGGCGCATTTCATCCGCCTTGTGAGAGAATACTATAAAGGCTTATATACACAATATTTCATTCTGTCAAGCTTTTTTCATAAGAAGGCCGATGTCCTTTGAGTACTATTCCTGTTTTGATTAACAATCCTTGACATATTGCCGTCGTTTTTTTAATATAGGAAATCTATGATTTCCGTCGATACCGCCATAAAAATTGTTGAGGATACCATCAGGCCCCTACCGGTCATAACAATCCCTTTTGAAAATGCCCTGGGATTCTGTTTAGCCCAGGATGTGTACTCCGATATTGATATGCCACCCTTTGACCGCTCGGCAATGGATGGATACGCCGTCATAGCTGAAGATACTACTCCTGCTCCTGTTGAGTTGACAGTTATTGAAGACATTGCAGCCGGCCACATGCCAACAAAAACCATTTCTCGCGGACAAGCATCCAAGATTATGACAGGCGCCGCGGTACCCAAAGGGGCTGACGCCGTAGTTAAATTTGAAGAGACAGAGGACCTTTCCGCAAATAGTCGGGTAAAAATTCTCCGGTCCATTGACAGGGGAAGGAACATCTCAAGCCGCGGCGAGGATATGCAGGTCGGGCAAACGGTTCTTCGTAAAAACATGCTTATCAGACCCCAGGAAATTGGCATCCTTGCTACGGTGGGAAAGTCCCATGTCGAGGTATTTGCTGCACCCACGATAGGCATTATCTCCACCGGTGACGAACTTGTGAACGTTGGAATGAAACCCTCCGCTGCACAGATCAGGAATAGTAACGGCTATTCCCTTGCTGCGCAGTCAAGAAGCATGCGCACAGACGTTGAACTCCTGGGCATCGTAAAAGATACGAAAGAAGAAATTTCGAAGATGATGTGCAGGGGTTTCCGGAAAGACATTCTCATCCTTTCCGGTGGCGTCTCTATGGGGGAATACGATCTCGTGGGAGACGTAATGAAGGATTTAAACACACAGATCTATTTTGAGAAAGTGGCATTAAGACCGGGAAAACCCGTTATTTTTGGTAAAAAAGATAAGACATTTATCTTTGCCTTGCCGGGAAACCCTGTGGCATCCTTTGTCACCTTTGAATTATTCATTTATCCTGCCATCCGGAAAATGATGGGATTTCCCAATATTCACCGGACTACGGTAAAGGCGTCTCTGGAGATGGAGATCCTTGTTAAGAGAAAGCGTCGCGAATACCGCCCTGCATTACTCCGGATGCACAATAACGCCTGGCTGGTTTCTCCGGTGGAATGGCATGGCTCGGCTGATCTGCTGGCTACCACCATGGCCAATTGTTTGCTTATTGTCCGTGAAGATGCAGAAAAACTTATGGCAGGAGACCTGGTCGATGTCATCTCTCTGGATTAGATGGGTTAGGTTTTAAAAGCCAGAATCCTAATGACTTTTCATTTTTATCCCCCCCCGCAATCTTCTCCGGAAGGGAACTTCTAAAATTCCTCTCTTGAGAAAGGTCTGGGTGTGTTTATTTTTTGCTTAACTAAAAAGTTTGACATTCCTAAAAACGCTTATTTATTTTCAAAACATTGAACAAGCCGCATTTTAGAAACCCCCTCATCCTCTCTTTTTCGACCATACTCCTTTTATGCCTTTCCTTTCCGCCGGCAGACCTCGGTTATCTTGCATGGGTCGCTTGTATTCCGTGGTTCATACTCATAGTAACGGAAGAAAAATATATCTGCCTTTATTCGCTGGGTATCGGCGCGATATTCTTTATTATTCAACTATCGTGGCTTCGCTATATCGCCTTTATTGCCTGGGTATTGCTGAGTTTATATTGCTCCGCATATTTCCTCGCTTTCGCGTTCTGCACACGGTATATTACAACAAAACTGAAACTTCCCTTTGTCGTCGTTGTACCTTGTATATGGACGGCGATGGAATTTGTCCGGTCATTTCTTTTGTCGGGTTTTCCATGGTTTTTCATCGGACACACGCAGTATCTGTATCTGCCGGTAATACAGATCGCCGATATCACCGGTGTTTACGGCATTTCCCTCATTATCATCATGAGTAACGCAGCGATAGCCGATCTACTCTCCCGTAGTTTCACACGCCAAAGGCGCGCCTTTTTCAAACTGACGTGCATCCTGCCATCCGTGGTTCTGGCAATCAGCATCCTTTACGGGTTCTCCTGGCTCAGGCATTATCACCCCAAAGAGGGGCCCGTCGTATGCATGGTACAGGGGAATATCCCCCAGGATTTAAAATTTGAGTCTACCGAAGATGACCAGCTAGAGATTCTTAAAAAATATACCGATCTGTCAGAAAGCATACAAAGCACACCAATCGACCTCCTTGTATGGCCGGAGACCATGATGCCAGGAATCCTCAATATCGATTCTGCACTTACGGGCAGGAAGATCGACCTGCTATCGCAGCTTACCGCCACCAGTCTCGCGCAGAAGTTAAACACAAACTTACTTTTGGGAGGTATTGCACTGACTTTTGAGGGGGAAGAACAGGTCTATTTTAACAGTGCCTACTACTACAATAGGGCAGGAGCATTCATCGACCGCTACGACAAGATCCACCTGGTACCGTTTGGAGAGTTTACTCCACTGAGAAACTATTTCCCCTTTCTGGGCAATCTCGTACCATATGAAATCGGGTTAACCCATGGCCACAGACGGATAGTATTCCCGCTAGAGACCCTCCAAAACGAATATTTTATTTTTGGCGCATCTATCTGCTACGAGGATACCGTCCCATCTCTCATCAGAAAATTCAAGAGGGACGGGGTGGATTTCATGCTCAACATAACGAATGACGGCTGGTTTCGTGACAGCGCGGAGCTTGACCAGCACCTTGCTATTATGGTATTCCGTGCGGTAGAAAACCGCATCCCGATGGCACGCGCCGCCAATACCGGCATATCTTCTTTCGTTTCACCCGATGGCACCATATACGACAAATTGACAGACTCTGCAGGAAAATACCGGGAGATCAGCGGAACCCTTACCAATCGCATAAAATTCGTTAATAAATATACCCCCTTCTATACCCTGTACGGTGATTGGCTTGCAATCCTTTGCGTAGCGGCAACAGGTATCACGCTCATGATAGCCATCATTAAACCCCGATCTGTTGCCACCAGGGAACCAGCATAAAAGATGCGGTGGTGCATTATCGTAAGAGATATTTGTATTTGACTTCTTTGCAATCATATTGCGCAAAAGGGACTTTCCCCTTGACATTTCATAAAGGTTAACCGTATAATTCTGCCGTAATCGTATTATCAAGTAAAATCTGCCTTTTTATGCAACTGTTTTATGCCCCCTTAACTCCCTTACTAGGCGGGATTTGGTTGCGGCTTCGCTACTACATGGTATACAATTACTCGCAATAAAAAACGACAATGCTTGTGAAACGCTGAACATTAACAAAAACGTCCTCAAAAGAAAAAAGATACCTGAATGCATCCACTAGATTTTATATTAGGTTTTGTTTCCACAGATATGGGAATTGATCTTGGTACGGCAAACACCCTTGTTTGCATACCGGAACAAGGAATCGTGCTTTCAGAACCATCGGTTGTTGCTGTGAAACCAGGGACAAACAAAGTTCTTTTAAATGGAAATGCGGTAGGAAACGTTGCAAAGGCCATGCTTGAAAAGGCACCGAGTAGTATCTCGGTTATACGCCCGCTCAAAAATGGCGTCATAGCCGATTTTGATATTACGGAGGCCATGCTTAAGTATTTTATTACAAAGGTGCATAAACGCAAATGGGGCGTACGTCCCAGGGTCTTGATTGCGATTCCCTCTGGTATCACCACGGTAGAAAAACGGGCAGTCGTTAATTCTGCCGAACGTGCCGGCGCCAGGGAGGTGTACCTGGTTTCCGAACCAAAGGCAGCAGCGATTGGTGTGGGTCTTCCGGTAGGCGAACCGATAGCCAGCATGATCGTTGATATTGGTGGCGGAACCACAGAAGTCGCCGTTATATCACTCGGCGATATTTTTACTCATGAGAGTCTCAGGGTTGCAGGAGACGAAATTGACGAAGCAATCCTTCAATATATACGAAAAAGATATAACCTGGATATCGGACACCGTACATCAGAGCAAATAAAAATAGAAATCGGTTCTGCTTATCCTTTAGAAGAAGAACTCACCATGGAGATACGCGGGCGCGATGCTATCGCTGGTTTACCCAGGGCAATGACCATTACTTCCGAAGAAATCAGAGAGGCGTTAAAAGAGCCAATCGATAAAATTTTGTGTGCTGTAAAATCAACTCTTGAAAAAACAGCGCCGGAGTTAGCGTCGGATCTGATCACGAACGGGCTGGTTGTGGTAGGCGGGGGTGCATTAATCAAAGGAATAGATAAATTATTGGTAGCAGAGACGGGTCTTCCGGTGCAAATAGGCAATGATCCTTTAACAGCCGTTGCAAGAGGAACGGGTTATCTCCTCGAAAATCTTGATTTATTTAAATCTGTTCTGCAGGATGAGGACATCCATCCCTAGTTTCAGCAATCTTATTAAACACCCCCTTGCAACAATAATTACCCTTTTAGTAATGTCTCTGGTTCTGTTATCTTTACCGCCGAACATTTCAGGCTGTATCAAGATGACTTGTTCCGCCCCTATGAGGCCATTCCAGTGGGCAACTTGTTTTTGCAGCAATAAAGCCAGCGCTTTTTTTGATAACGTTATCTCTGCGTTACACGACGCACAAGAGAAAAGACATCTGGAGAAGCAAGTCTTACAGATCAAGAACAAGCTCGTTGAACAACAGGACACCATTTACAAACTCCAGAACAAATTACGCACCCTCTCAAAATTCCAGGCAGAAAATACCGCCGTGAAAAAAAGCCCCATACTGGCGGATGTTATTGGATACGATTCATCAAATTTCAGGAAAAGCATAACGATTAACGCAGGCTCAAAGCAGGGGGTGAAACCCAACGATATTGTTGTATCGGACAATGCGCTCGTTGGAAAAATTACAACCGTAAGCAAAAGGCATAGCGTTGTCCAGCTTGTCACAGACCCAGCTGCACGCATACCAGGAAGGATTGTCCGAACGCGTGAACAGGTAATTGTTGAGGGAAATGCTACTGCCTTTTGTAAATTAAAATATACGCCGCGCTGGGCAAAGCTGAAAAAAGGAGACGATATTGTTACGTCTGACATAGGAGGACTCTATCCGCCTTCTTTACCGATTGCTACGGTCGTGGAAAATGAAACAAAAAGTGGTGCTCTCTTTCAATCCGTAAAGGTATTACCACGGGTAAATATTTCGAAAGTTGAGAGTGTGCTCATTATTACACAGTAGTCCCGGGCACTCTACCCCGTACAAACCGAAAAAAACAAAATCCGAATCACGAAAATGGTAAATCAGTCCAGTCAGGATTTTAAACTCTGACCGGGTTAATTTTGTTTTTTGTAAATACTCTGTTATAATATTACCACGTAAAATCTTTCTTTGATTTACAAGGTTTTTACATCCCCTTTCGCCCCTCTTGATGGGAGGGATCTAATTGCGGTTTTACTGCATTATAAATAAAAGCGTCTCGCAGGGGCATGTTTCATGCCTGCACCTGCACCGCGAGGAGTAACTGTATGCGTTGGTTCCCCTTTTTTTGTATCCTGTTCAGTATCTCCCTCTTTCAGTCCACCCTGATGTGTTGGATTACTCTTGGTTCAGCAGCACCCGATTTGTACTTTCCCTTCGTAGTATTTTATTCCTTCCTTACGGATATAAAGCGAAATACCCTTGCGAATTGGCTAACGGGTATGTCAAAAGACGTATTTTCGGAAGGGAGTTTTGGAATAAATTCCGTATTTTTCGTTGCGATAGGTTTTCTTGTCTGGTCCTTTCGGGAGATACTTTTCAGAGGGCATTTGGTTACTCAAATCCTTATTACATTTATCTTCTCCGTTATTTACAATATCGCATACACCATCCACCAGGAGATTTTCTTTTATTCACTCTCCCTTTCAGCAACACTCTGGATGATCTTTTGCTGTTCTTTGTATACCGCGATGATTGTACCGGTTCTGTTTTGGATATTAAAAAAATTTCAACCTACCCAGAAGCTTTTTTTCATTAAAGATAATTAGTTTATGTATCCTTTTCGTTTCAAAATAATATTCATTTTTTTTGTTTTGTTTTTTATCTGCATTGTTGCGCGTCTCTTTCAGCTCCAAATCATTGAGAGTGATAAATACAAAGGCATCTCAAAAACCCGCCGGATCGCTACCTATCCCTTAGATTCAACACGGGGGTCGATTTTCGATAGAAACGGAAAAACGCTGGCTATCGATCAGCACGCCTTTGACATATCTGTTCACTATAAGAACCTGCTCTATTGCTCTATAACGCGCACGAAAAAAACCATTCCGCGAATTACCGAACTGGAAGTGCATAAAAAAACAAAAAAATTGTGCCGGGATTGCCATGAAAATCAGGATGTTTGGCTGAAAAAACTCTCCCAATTGCTGGATATTCCGCAAACCAAGTTATTAGAATACACTGACGAGGCAATCGAAAAAGTGGAAAAACTGAAGCAGAATATGGAACGAAAATACGGGAGGGCAATCCGTATAAAAGAAGAGACAGACTTTTATCCCGTTGTTTCTGATGTTGCATGGGAAAAGATTATACAGATAGAGACAAAACAGGATGATTTTCCTGGCATACGAATTACCCCCCGGCCAGAAAGAATATATCCGGAACAGACGCTTGCCTCACATATCTTAGGGTATCTGGGAAAACTCACCGAGGATGAATGGAAATTCCAGAGCAATAACTGGAGTAATTTTATCCTGGCTTCCAGCGTCGCCGATAATGAAACTCCTTCACTACTCTATGACGGCTATGCAGAAAACGATACGATCGGCAGAACCGGGATCGAGGCATATTACGAAGATGAATTGCATGGATTGCGAGGCAAGAAGTTTGAGGAAATTACCTGCAAAAATACCCAGATTGAAAAAACGGTACTGGAAAGACCTCCCATTCCCGGGAATAACCTCTACCTCACCCTTGACAGCCAAATTCAGACCTATGCAGAAAAATCACTCGGTACAAATTTAGGCGCTATTATTGTTATGAACCCCTGGACAGGTGAAATACTTGCCATGGCCAGCAACCCGCGCTTTAATCCCAATACGATTCAAAAGGATTTTCGCAAACTTATCGAGCACCCTTCAAAGCCATTCCTCAACCGAGCCATACAGGGGGCATTGCCACCAGGGTCCATTTTCAAAGTGATTACAGCAGCTGCAGCCCTGAGTTCAAATGCGATAACAACTCAAACAACTTTTGAGTGTCCGGGTTATTTAAAATATAAAAACATCCTTTTCAAATGCTGGTCGGAGTATGGCCACGGATTCGTTACCATAGAAGATGCCATTCCTCATTCCTGCAACGTATTCTTCTTTGAAACGGCAAAGAACCTTGGTGGCGATACTTTATATGCATGGGCTAAAAAGTTTGGCATTGGTGAGATAACAGGCGTTGATCTCCCTCACGAGAAAGCCGGCAATATGCCAAAATTAGCCACCATTGCGTCTACCATGAATGTTTCCATCGGGCAAGGGGCATTACTCACCACCCCACTTCAGATGGTAAGGGCCTACGCTGCAATTGCAAATGGCGGTACGTTAGTTCATCCCCACATTTTATTAAAAATTACCGATCCTCAGGGCAAAACGGTTCAGACATTTCAACCAAAGAATAAACAGAAGCTCTCCCTGTCGCCTGATGTTATAAACATTCTGCGCACATCTTTGCAGGACGTGGTTACCCGTGGCACTGCCAAAGACAAGGGTTTGGATATCTATAAGGTCGCCGGTAAAACAGGCACTGCGGAGACAGGACGTCACAAGGACAATCATGCCTGGTTTATTGGTTATGCTCCCTATGACAAACCGGAATACTGTTTTGTTATCCTTGTGGAACACACACCGGGACATGGTGGTGACATTGCAGGGCCTATTGCCAGAGAGCTTATGTCATATTTGTTTCCTGAAATCAATCATGCTTCGTGAGGATACCGGTAAAATGAAACTTTTCTGGACGCACATGGGCACTTTTTCCTTTTTTAATTTGAAAAGTATCTTTAATCTTTCTCCAGGTAATTTTGGTGTCCGGAAAGGGGATATGCCATGAAAGGTATTATCTTGGCCGGCGGCAGGGCAACACGCTTGTATCCCATAACAAAGGCTATTTGCAAACAATTGCTTCCTGTTTACGACAAGCCCATGATCTATTATCCTCTGTCTGTCTTAATGTTGGCAGGAATACGGGATATCCTTATTATCTCTACCCCTGAAGCGCTACCCAGATTTAAGGATTTATTGGGTAATGGAACGGATTACGGAATACATCTCTGGTATGCAGAACAATGCGAACCACGGGGATTGGCGGACGCCTTTCTTGTTGGCAGGCATTTTATCGGCGACAACAAGGTCTGTCTTGTTCTGGGCGACAATATCTTTTTCGGACACGGTCTTCCGGATATGTTAAAGGCTGCTTCCTCAGCAAAAGAAGGGGCTACCGTCTTTGGATATTATGTGAAAGATCCCCAAAGATACGGGGTCGTTGAATTTGATAAGGCTTGCCAGGTAATATCCATCAAGGAAAAACCAGCCAGGCCAAAATCAAATTGGGCTGTAACGGGGCTTTATTTTTATGATAACACCGTGATCGAGCTCGCAAAAAACGTTAAGCCGTCAAAAAGAGGCGAGCTGGAAATTACGGATATTAACAATGCGTATCTGCAAAAAAAGCAGTTAAAAGTACAGCTTATGGGTCGTGGCTATGCCTGGCTTGACACAGGAACGTATGATTCGTTAATTGATGCGTCACTTTTTATCAAAACCATAGAGGAAAGGCAGGGTCTTAAAATTGGCTGTATTGAAGAGGTTGCTTACCGGATGGGGTTTATTAATGCCGGACAGGTGAAAAAATTAGCAAACCAGATCAATACCAGTTACGGAGAATACTTAAAAAAGATCGTACACGAGGAACCACAGCATGCCCTTCTCATTTAAAAAACTAGCCATACCGGATGTGCTTCTTATTGAACCGAAGGTATTTCCTGATGACAGGGGGGTCTTTGCAGAACTGTATAAATATCCTGATTTTCTTCAGGGTGGTATAACAAAACACATCGTTCAGATCAACTACTCAAAATCCGAAAAGAATGTACTGCGCGGGCTTCATTATCAGAAAAATCCCATGGCACAGGGCAAGATTATGAGGGTATTGTCAGGCGAGATCTTTGATGTTGCCGTGGATATACGACAAGGATCGCCCTCGTACCGAAAATGGGTTGGAGAAACCTTATCATCAGAAAATATGAAAATGCTCTATATTCCCGAAGGTTTTGCACACGGATTCTGCGTACTCTCGGAAAATGCCGAAATCACCTATCAATGTACTAATACCTATTCTCCGGAACATGAGCGGGGTATTTTTTGGAATGATCCGGATTTGGCGATACCATGGCCATTAAAAAACCCGATTTTATCCAGAAAAGATGCCCTATTTCCTCTGTTAAAAGATACGGATAATAATTTTGTTTACGGTGATTAGTCGCACAAGGATGGTCATTTCCACAGACCCCTATCCAGGTTTCTGTACTGTATCGCTTCTGATACGTGCTCTGTCTTTATCAGGTTACTTTCATCCAGATCGGCAATAGTGCGTGCAACCTTGAGAATCTTACTATAGCCACGTGCGGAAAGGCCCAATTCCGTCATTGCCTGATGGAGCAGCGCTTCTGCTGCTTTTTCCACCACACAATACTTCTTGATCTGCTTTGAAGACATATGTGAATTCACCGTTATCGCCTGATCCCGAAACCGGTCTTTCTGCATGGCACGGGCTACGGCGATTTTTTCCCGTATATCTTTTGATGATTGTGAATCCTTTTCTGAAACAAGCTCACTATATCGGACCGACGGCACTTCTATCTGAATGTCAATCCTGTCCAATAATGGCCCAGAAACCTTTGACATATAATTTTGGATTTGATGGGGTGTGCAGCGGCAGACTTTCTGGCCATCCGTGAAAAAGCCACATGGACAAGGATTGAGCGCCAAACAAACAAAAAATTTAGCCGGATAAGTGACAGAATTCATAGCACGTGAAATTGTCACAGAACCTGTTTCAAGCGGTTGCCGGAGCACTTCTATCGTCTTTCTGTCAAATTCCGGAAGCTCATCTAAAAACAAGACCCCGTTGTGTGAAAGACTAATCTCCCCGGGTCTTGGAAAAGAACCACCCCCAATTAACCCGGCTGTGCTGATCGTATGATGTGGCGCACGGAATGGCCGTGTTACAATCAATGACTGTCCCGGATGAAGAAGCCCTACAACACTATAAATCTTTGTTGTTTCTAAAGCCTCTTCTAAGGTAAGAGACGGCATGATGGTAGGAATACGCTGTGCAAGCATGGTCTTACCCGCGCCCGGCGGTCCTACCATAATTACATTGTGATTGCCTGCAACGGCAACCGTTAACGACCTTTTGGCGTGCTCCTGGCCTTTTACGTCTGCATAATCCATGTCATACCCAGAAGATTCCCTGAACACGTCACTCAACTCGACCTTACAGGGTACGGTAGGAATGGCAGAAGTTAAAACCCCTACTGTATCTGCAAGGGTTTTGACAGGAATTGCATCAATTCCCTCAATAATAGCCGCCTCGGATGCATTTTCAAAGGGCACAAGAAATTTTTTTATCCCCAGCTCTTTGCACTTAAATGCCATGGATAAACAACCTTTGACCGGACGCACCTTGCCATCCAACGATAATTCGCCGACAATAGCGTATTCCTGGATATCGGGAACCTCGATTTGGTTTGTTGCGATAAGTATACCAATTGCTATCGGCAATTCAAAAACCGGGCCTTCTTTCCTGCGGTCTGCAGGCGCAAGATTTATTGTCATGGGTTTGTACGGAAACTGGTAACCGCTATTATGAATCGCCGCCTTTACCCGATCACGGCTCTCTTTGACCGCAGCATCCGGTAACCCAACAATGGCAATATACGGTATGTCACCCGTGGTAATGTAAACCTCGATATCCAATATATACGCATCAATACCAAAAACAGCTACGCTTTTGACTTTTGCCAGCATAAATTATGATACTAAAGGCCGCTATAGTAAAAACTCATTCCCCTTGTACAAAGAACATTATTTTTCCTTTTCCCGGAAACATGTGACAATAGAAAAAGATGGCTTTCCTCTTATTTATTGTTTGTTTGAACAACCTTATTTAATGCCGCAAGCAAAGCGCTCAGATCTATCCCGCTAGCACTAACGGTTTTTTCAATACTGAAACCGCCGCCGCAACATGCGTCCACCTTATAATTGCTGAAAACCGTAATGGTTTTCGGATACTTCTTTATAACGTCGTTAATAACCATGTCCTTGGTAATCATTTTCTTTTCCTCCAAAATACTTTTTCTAAGCCCAACGATGCTTTAATTATCAAACAAAACATGTTCTTAATAAAGCAAAATCTCGTCAAAAAGCAATGTATTTTTCTCGATTTTCAAATTTGGCAAAACTATCTTTTTTCAAAATGATTTTCCCCGATGTTTAGTTTTCCTTAGCAAGAAAATAATTAACTTGAAAAAATCCCGGTATAGAATAAACTACGTTCTTCAAGTACTGGGATTTTTTTGACATTATGATACATGATTATCCATTCGAATACGGGTAGGTGGTAAGTTGTCGCCTTGCATATTGCTCATGGTAACGTTTGTAGCTTTATTCGTCTCTGCGGGAAGTTATTTTTTTGCTAAAACGAGAATGTTGTTCTTTTTCCTCACCCTATTTTATACAGGAAGCACGTTTCTCTCTTCTTCATTATTTTCACATTCCCCCGTTTTTCTTTGCATAATAATCACGGTCTTTGTTGCCCTGCCTGTCGTGTGTCTTATCCTCTTTGCTCTTGATGTACAGTATGGATTCTTTTGTACAGACACTTCTTTTATATTCGTTCTGGTCTGGTTGCTGATCCCTGCGCTTTTCTTTATAAACCTCATCAAGTATCTTTTCAAGATTATCTATGCCTGACCATTACAAAATATTTATCAGCGCGGGCGACTCGTCTGGGGATATTCATGGTGCAAATCTTATGTCCCGCATGGCGAACAAGAATCCACGAATACGATTTTACGGACTGGGAAAAAACCGTATGAAACAGGCTGGTCTGCATTGTCTCCATGATATGTCTACCAAATCATTAATGTGGCTCCACGTCCTGACAGAGCTGACCGCTTTTTTTAAAATGAAAAAAGATTGTATCCGCTTCTTTCAACAAGAGCGGCCCGGTCTTGTTATTCTCATCGATTATTGCGGCTTTAATTTTCACCTGGCCAAGGCTGCAAAGAAACTGAAAATTCCTGTTATTTATTATATTTGTCCGCAGCTCTGGGCTCATGCGCCGTGGCGGGTAAAAAAAATGAAGAAACTCGTGGATAAAGTAATCGTAATTTATCCCTTCGAAAAGACCTTTTATGATGCAGCAGCAATTCCTGCCACTTACGTGGGACACCCGCTATTCGATGAAATGCAAACCAAGGGCACAGATGATGGAATAGTCTCGGAGCTCAAGAAAACCGGAGACCCTGTTGTCGCCTTCCTTCCGGGAAGCCGCAGGCAGGAAATTGCCCGACTATTGCCATTGATACTCCGGGCTGCCGAACTCATATATCGATCCTTCCCTACCGCACAGTTTCTTATCTCCTGTAGTGATAAACAATATCTCCCGCTTATCCAGGATCTTGCAAAGGAGGCAACCATCCCTTATAAAATTATTCAGGGAAAATCCCATGAAATAATCAAAGCATCCAGCCTTTGCATAGCTGGCGCAGGAACGATTACCTTACAGATTGCCTACTACTTTAAACCCATGGTTATTCTTTATAAAATATCCCCCTTCGCTTACTTCATTGCCAGACCGTTCCTTACAATCCCTTACATAGGGCTGGTGAATGTCTTTGCACAAAAGACCATCGTACCCGAACTCCTGATGCTCAGGAAAAATTACCGCTGGCTGGCTCGCGAGGCCATATCATTACTTAGCAATGATCAAAAAAGACAAACCTGCGCAAATGAATTAACCTTTTTAATTAATACCGTTGGAAAGTCCGGGGCATCTGAACACGCGGCGGAGGATATATTAGAATTTATAGGGTAAGCTTTCATCACGGAGATCATCATGATATTTAAACAAGGTTGTTTGCGATATTATGCGAATGCTTAACCTGTTCGGTCCATAGAGCCATACCGTTGTTTATTCTGGCAATTATCGTAAGACACAGAGATGCTTTCAAGAATTTTCTGAGAAGTGTTATTTCTTTGTAACGAAAGCAATCTCATTTTCAACATGCGATAGGGATCCGGTAAAGACATTTGTGAATCTGCTCGGGATGGAAGGACATATGAGGAGGGCGGTCATGATGCCAATCGCTGTCGTCCGGGACGTGGTGTTCCAGGTACGGCCACTTGCGGAATGGATCTACCCTTAGAGCCTGGACGAGTTTCCGGTTACTCATCGTTACATTTCCCGCCCTCGGGGGTATTGGTCCTGCTTCCTTACGCATGCATCCTTTCAGAAGATGCGGGGCATAACCACCGACCTTGTTTACAATTTGTCCGATCTGATAAAGGCTGAGATGCCGGTGCGAACCGAGATGATAAATGCCGTTGATACTATGTTCCAGGGACAGTTCAATAACTTTGTTAAAATCTTCACAATAAAAAGGAGATCTTAATTCATCAAAATATAACGTGGCTGGATTATTTTTTTTAAAACGTGATAGTATCCAATCAATGGCCCCCGCATGTCCATTGACACTAATTCCCATGGGCAGTGATATACGAAAAACTGCTGCAGACGGATACCTGAGCATAACAATCTCTTCGGCTATGGCCATGGTCTTACCATACATCGTAACAGGAGATATCGGGTCCTCTTCGGTATATAACCCTTCTGTTTTTCCAGGAAATACCAGATCTGTAGAGAGATGAATCAACCGAAGGTCTCGACCCCCTATCATTTCCAGTACATTCAAGACCGCCTGCACATTCACGCGATAGGCCAGCACGGCATTCATCTCACAGGATTTTAATGCACAGGAACCTGCTCCGTTCAAAACAGATCTGAACTGTTTCCGTTTCATTAACTCTGCAAGACCTTTTCGATCTTCTATATCCAGAGGAATAATTCCTTCCCCACTCAGTGGCCAATATCGAACGGGACGGATCGCAGTAACGTGGTTTGGATATTTTGAGTGAAAATACTGAAAGGCACCGTAACCCGGCACACCCGTTACACCGGTAATTAAAAGTGGTAAAAAAGAGGGCAATGACATATTATTACTTGCACTTGTTTAAGCGGTTAGAATAAGCCGTATAAACGGAGACGAAGGAAGAAAGAAGGTTGTGTGGCGAGTATACGCTGGTTGTGGTAGGGTTGTTTACAAGCATAGCGAAATTATGAAGAAGCGTACGACAACTATTTTAATGCCCTTTTTAAAATTTTACCGGTGGGACCGTGCGGCAATTCCTTTCGGAATTCAAAATATTTAGGGACCTTATAGTGGGGTAACTGTTGCATGCAATAGTTTTTGATTTCATCCTCGCTGCATGTAGCGTGTTCATGTAATGCTATAAATGCTTTTGGCACCTCACCGCGAAGCTTGTCAGGCGCTCCGACAACGGCCACTTCAAAGACCTTCTCATGTCTGCTGATGACCTGCTCAATCTCCATAGGGGATACATTTTCTCCGCTGATAATAATCAGCTCTTTTTTTCTCCCTGTGATCCATAAAAATCCTTCTTTGTCAAGTCTGCCGTAATCGCCTGTCTTTAACCATCCGTCGGGTGCGATAGTCTCAGCGGTCTCCTTGGGTAGTTTATGATATCCCTTCATTATATTTGGCCCTTTTACCCATATTTCGCCGTCGTTGTTTCTTGGTTTTTCCTGCCCATTATCATTTACAATCTTTATCTCAATGTTATCCAGGGGCGGACCAACGCTTCCCGGTTTGCTTTTCTCCGGGAGATTCACAGAAACTATCGCTGTTGCTTCCGTTAATCCATAGCCTTCCGTCAGAGGGATCGGGAACACCTTACGAAAGGCCTCTAAAATATCGCCGGGCAAAGGTTCGCCTCCTGACGTGCAAAGTCTTAGTGTACGCAGATCATATTTAGTCGATTCTGCCGTTCGCAGGAGCACACGGTACATGGATGGAATGGCAAATAAGGACGTGACTTTATATTTTTCGATCATTTCCAATACCTTCAGCCCTGAAAACCGCGGCAGATAGATAATGGCTGCACCGACACAGATTGGCAATACGAGGGTTGTAGTTAATGCGTAAGTATGGAAAAGCGGTAGTATACCAAGCAATATATCCTTCTCTGCAAAGTGAAAAGCTTGCATACATCCCTCGAGATTGGCCAGAAAATTGTTATGAGTTAATACCACTCCTTTCGGGTTAGCGTTCGTGCCCGATGTGTATAACACGGCGGCCTGTTCTCCTTCACCGCCGTAATGAATGCTATCTTCATTCAATAATACACCTGAATCGTTCTCTTCCATCAGGAAAACATACTTTATCTGATTTCCCAGCAAGGGTACAAAATGGTTGCAGGTAAATACCGTATCTATCTCAGCGTCGCGGATTACATAAAGGAGCTGTTCTGGTGAGAGTAAGAAATTCAAGGGAACCGGCGTTTTCCCGGCAATGAGAATTCCATAAAATGCCGCTACAAATTCTTTTCCATTAGGAAGAAGTATTCCAATATTTTCTCCAGCGCTACCCGATAATAACCTGCCTGCACACCTTAAGGCTTCACGGCGGAGGTCTTCATAACAAAGGGCACCGTTTGGATCTGTAATTGCCGTTTTCTGCGCGTATTTCTTGCATGTATTTAAAAATGTGTGAACGAGTGTCATTCGTCTGAAATTCTTTTCAAAGGTTTGTTTCTGTTATTATTGTACTTGGGATTATTGATTCTTTTCCAAGCACCTCAAACTATATGTCCAAATTTCTCACTTCCAGTGCGTGTTTTTCTATAAACTCTTTTCGTCGCTGAACATCTTTTCCCGCAAGAGTACTAAAAATGGAATCTGCTTTTGCTGCGTCTTCCACTTTTACTTTTAAGAGTGTTCTGGTATCCACATTCATAGTAGTTACGGCTAGTTCTTCTGCATTCATTTCACCAAGCCCTTTGTAACGCTGGATTTCTAACCCTTTCCTACCAATCTCCCGTATTTTTGATAAAATTTCGCTGAGAGAATGGACAGATATTTCTGTGTCTTCCGAAATTAATTTGTATCCCGATTTATCACCATTGTGGCCAACAAAGTATTCGTCTGCGGAAAAACCATAGGCCTCTATTTCTCGCACGGTTTTTTCAATTTCTCTGCTTTCATGATATTCTACAACCTCAATCATTCCCTCACTACGTTCAACAGCATCGCCTTCTTCCAGTATTTCTAATTCTCTTCCCTCCGCGTTTTGCTTCTCTTTTATAAACGTTTCTAGCTCTTCTTCTGAATAAATGTGGAAAACATCCCCCTTGTAAGATACCTTGTATAACGGGAAATTTCCTTGCTTCTTATGCCGTAATCCTAAAAACTTATCCAGGGATATCCCCTTTTTTCTTAATATTTTTATATACTCTTCCATCTGTACAAGCAGGTGCAGCAATCTGGTGAGTTTTGAATTATTCAAACCCTCTTTCTTCTTCCCATTCCCGTGGAACTCCATAATCGTCCCTTCCCCACCAAGCACAATAAGTTTTTTTTGAAGTTCACGGTCATCGTAAATATATTCCTGCCTTTTGTTTTTTGTCACTTTGTACAAGGGTGGCTGGGCAATATAAATGTGTCCCTTTTCTATCAAATCTATCATCTGGCGGAAAAAGAACGTCAGCAAAAGCGTCCTGATATGTGCCCCATCAATATCCGCATCTGTCATGATAATAATCTTAGCATACCGCAGATTGCTCACATTAAACTCATCCGTTCCTATACCTGTACCAAGAGCTGATATCAAAGTTCGAATCTCCTCGTTACTCAGCATCTTGTCAATGCGCGCTTTCTCTACATTTAAAATTACTCCCTTGAGCGGAAGGATCGCCTGAAACGTTCGATCCCTTCCTTGCTTTGCCGTACCACCTGCTGAAATACCTTCTACAAGGAATAATTCAGAAGTTTCAAAATCCCGCGAGGAACAATCTGCAAGTTTTCCTGGAAGATTTGAGCTGCCAAGCGCCCCTTTCCTTCTTGTCAGATCTCTGGCTTTTCGGGCTGCTTCTCTTGCTCTGGCAGCGTCTATCCCCTTATTAATAATCGCCTTTGCTGTTGATGGTGTTTCCTCACAATAGGTTCCAAGTTGCTCATTTATCACTGCTTCGACCAAGCTTTGAACATCGCGATTGCCGAGTTTCGTTTTCGTTTGTCCCTCAAACTGAGGGTCTGGCAATTTAATACTTATAACGGCTGTAAGTCCCTCTTTGTAGTCATCCCCCAACGGTGCCTTTTCTTCATTGAGGATGCCCTTACTCTTTGCATATCCATTGAGAGTTCTTGTCAAAGCGGCTCTGAAACCACTTAAATGAGTACCACCTTCAATTGTATTGATATTATTTGCAAAAGAATATACATTCTCACTATACCCGTCATTATATTGCATCGCCACCTCAACTATGGTTCCCCTACTCTCCTTTTCAAAATATATTATATCTTTATGAGCGACCTCTTTCCCTTCATTAAGCTCCTTTACAAAAGCCTTTATCCCCCCCTCGTACCAATACGTTTCATTCTTATCTGTTCTCTCATCAGTTAATGTTATTTTTATACCTTTATTTAAAAAGGCATATTCTCTCAATCTCTTCGCTATCGTTTCAAAGCAAAACTCCACTTCTTCAAATATCCCGCTATCCGGTTTAAAAATAACCCTTGTTCCTCTTTTTTTCGTGACGCCTCTTATTTCCACTGGCGATCGTACCTCGCCCTTTTCATATCGCTGAAAATATACATGCCCATCTCTTTTAACCTCTACCTCCATCCATTCACTGAGTGCATTTACAACCGATACTCCAACGCCGTGTAAACCGCCAGATATTTTATAGCTCTTATGCTCAAACTTGCCTCCTGCATGGAGCATTGTCATAACTACTTCCAGCGCAGATTTGTTTGTTTCCTTATGCAGGTCAACCGGAATGCCCCTGCCATCATCCAGCACCGTTAAACTTCCGTCTATATTTATTTTTACCTGTATATTTTCACAAAACCCGGCAACTGCCTCATCTACACTATTACAAACTACTTCTTCTACCAAATGATGCAGCCCTTTAGCCGTCGTATCCCCTATATACATAGCCGGGCGTTTCCTGACGGCTTCAATGCCGCCAAGCACCTTTATAGAAGTCGAATCATATGTACCACGATCACGTGTTGTGCTATTTTCTTCTACCATCATTTAATATTCCTACTTTAAACCGTATATCACTTAAATATTCTACCCTCGTCAACTTATTAACTTTCGCAATTATAGCAGCCTTCTCAAAGTTAGTCAAATGGTGAATCAGCGCTGTAGATTCTACATTCACAAATAAAACTCCCTTTTTTAAGTCTATTACTTCAGTACACCGATATATTTCATCGCCAACAATATCTTTCCACACATTCCTTACCTCTTGACATAATTTATCTCCGTTACCCCTTTTCGGAAATAACCCCTTCAACACCTGACCAACGCTTACAACACCTCTCTTATCAAAAAAAAATCTTTCTGGCAAATCTCCCATTATTACACATATCTCCCCGCATAAAAACCTTACTTCATTACTTCATTTCTATTGGCATGATAACATCCATTTGCTCATAACCTGTCCTGAACAAGGCAGCACCACCGCCATCACCAAGTTCTATAGTAACAGTATCACTATCTGAAACCTTCAGCGCGTCGATAACATACTCAGGATCAAAACTTATTTCTAAATCCGGTCCATCATATCCAGCAGCCATTTCCAATTCCGCTTCTCCCACATCTGAAGTCTTGGATGAAAGCAACAATTTTCCCTGCTTAAACACAAATTTCACCACACGGTATTCTTCATTTGTCATGAATGACGCCATTCTCACCCTTGATAATAACTCATTTCTACCAACTTCTATTCTCTTATCATTCTTTTTCGGTATAAGCTCATCGTATTTCGGGTACTTTCCCTCTATCAACTGCGAAACAATTTCACCCCTCTCACCCACAAAATACACTTGCTGCTCTCCCATCCCTAGCTTTAAAACCCCTTTACATTCAGATACAAAACGTTGCATGAAGGTTAAACACTTCACTGCAACTATCCCTTCCATCGAAACCCCTTCCGTATTATTCACCTTGCGTTTTATGGTAGACATCCTATTTCCATCTGCAGCAACCATAACCATATCGTCGCCTATGATCCTGATAAAGACACCGCATAACATACTCCTCACCTTAACTGTTGACACAGAATGAACAACCTTTTCAACCATATCGCTGATAATTTCACCATCCACCTCAACAAAACCTCCGGTCCTTATCTTGCCTATTTCCGGAAATTGAAGAAAATCTTCTCCTGCTATTTTAAAATACCCACCAGCCGATCTCAAAGTACAATTACATCCTTCAATCAATACCGATATCTCCTCATTCCCAGCCCACTCTCTTAAAACATTATTTACCCTAATCGCAGGCAGGACAATTCCACCCTCTTCTTCACAACTTCCTGCTGATAGGATATATTTAACCAAAACCTCTAGATCAGTAGCAACAAATTCTACCTGCTTCTTTTTTACCTCTACCTTAACACCCTTCAACACGCTTTTCAGCGCCGAGGAGGGAACAATACCAGTTACCAGGTTAAAACCACTGTACAAATCTTTTCCGGAAAAACTTAATTTCATATATTCTTCCTATCTCTTTTATTATATTTTAAAAGAATTTATAAATCGTAAAATTATTATTATATAATGATCATTCTTTTGTTAAAAATCATAACTGTTTAAAAAATAAAAACATACACCGTTTGTTACTTGTAGGAAAGTTGTAGATACTTTGTATTTTATAGTATCCTCAACTGGAGATTAAAAATTAGTGGTGGCCTATTTCTAGTATTGTTCTTCACTAAATGCTGGAAACATTCTACATGTTATAAACATGTTATTTCTGTAAGTCACTTTCTAATTTTTGAAGTATAATATTGAGATGCTTATCCTTCTTAGACATTCTAGTTATTTTTTCGTCTGCATGAATTACCGTAGAATGATCTCTTCCACCTAAGTATCCACCGATTTCCATGAGCGACATCTTAGTTAGTTTCCTTGATAAGTGCATTACTATTTGTCTGGGAAGTGCAAGATTTCTTGTCCTGCATCGTGATTGAAGTTGAGACACACGGACATTAAATCTCTCGGATACTGCTTTAATAACTGCTTCTATGTTGACGTGCTTTCTATTTTCTGAAAGCTCCCAGACTATTTTTCTCACGCGGTCCATTGTTATACTGTTCTTAGTTGTTTTCCCATCCCGACTTAGACGTGCTATAGCACCTTCAATCTCACGGATACTACCGGTTATATTTTTTGATAGGTAAGATGCGGTTTCATGCGACAGGTTAATACCCCACAGTGACGCCTTTTTCTCAGTGATTGCAATGCGTGTTTCCAGCGTTGTGTTTTCAATACCACAGAGGAGTCCCCACTTAAAGCGGGAAATAAGTCTATCTTCAAGAGTAGCGATAGATTCTGGAGGGCGATCGCTGGTAATAATAATTTGTTTTTTGGCATTGTAGAGTGCGTTGAATGTGTGAAAAAACTCTTCTCTGCTTCCATGTGAATTTTCAAACGATTGTATGTCATCGATGAGGAGCGCATCGATATTTCTGTAGAAATTTCTAAAAGAATCCCAACTATTTGATTGTATCGTTGAAATATAATGATTCACAAAACGTTCACAGGGTAAATAGATAGTTTTCATCCTGTGCTCTGATAAAAGTATGTTGTTGATTGCATGTAGAAGATGGGTTTTTCCCGATCCGGAAGCACCGTGAATAAATAAAGGATTGTATGCAAGTCCTGGTGATTTAGAAACGGCAATAGCTGCTGCATGTGCTAATCTGTTACATGGACCCACAACGAAATTCTCAAAACTATAGTATTTAAACAATTGCGTCGTATAGTTTTCCTCAGGAGATTTTTTTCCTAAGGAGATATCCTCGTTTGAAAAAGGCGTAGTTGATAACCGCCTAAACACCTCTTCCTCTGTGGAAAAAACGACTTCTTTTGAGGAGTTTAATACCTTGTATACAGCACCCGAGAAAAGGTCATTATAGTGACTGTTAAGCCACTCACAAATAAAGTAGTTTGGTGCAACAAAAGTGATACTATTACCAGTTATGGAAGATATTCTGAGACACGAAAACCATATATCGAATTGTTGCTCAGTGACTACCTCTCTTATTGTGGACAACACACCCTTTAAAATAAAATCTTTTTCGTCATTCGAAGCAGGGTGTATTCTTAACATTGTCGGATATTGTGTTAACGTTAAATTTTAATTGGCAGGTGAAAACACGCAGAAAATTTTCAAAAATTTTAAAAGTATGAAACGAAAAAGAACGTTGAAGAGTAAGGCAAATTCTGTAGAAAAACAAATACATTTTACAAAAAATCGGCAGAAATAGTACCAAGAAACAGACAACAAGTCAAACAATAATATATCACGGCTGTCATATTAATATAGACAAAGAGGATAATAATGCAACAGTTACGGAAGAAAGTGCTGGTCAAGTACATTTATTATTACCGCCACAAGAAAGACGGGTGCCGCGATAGTCAAACACAGGTATGAAAAACTGATGAACCTTTTCGTTTTATGGTAGTGGAAATTCTAAGGGTATTTTTGTTATTATTTGAGAACTTAGATATTACTGGAAAATTAAAGTATGATTGGTTAATGAATATAGAAACAATAAAGAAAATTATTAAAACAAGAGAGGATATTTTTATAAATAAGAATCGCGGTTTTACTCTCATAGAATTAATAATTGTATTGTTGATTATCGGTATTATTGCCGGTGTGGCAGTGCCCAGGTTCTCAAGCTCTTTTGACACTATCAGGTTCAAAAAGACGATGTCAGACCTGGTATTCTTTCTCAGAGATGCCCGTATCAGGGCTATGGGGACTGCAGAGGTCTATTATGTTACTATAGACCTCCAAAAAGGTTTCTGCTGGAACAGCGATAAAAAGATTTTTATTCTGCCCAGAAATGTTGAGATGTTTGCTGACAAGATTGAGGCCCAGTACGACCATACGAAAACATTTACTTTTTTTCCGAATGGGACGGCATTGGAAGAAAAAATAGGATTTGTTTGTGATAAGATGGTCGCTGTGTTACATGTGGAGCCTTTAGGTGGATTGGCATATTATAGAATGGACGAGATGATGGATCAGGTCGTTCATTACGCAAGGGATAAATCAGAACTTAGCGAGGATGAACTGAAAAAAAATATTGATATATTGAATGATTCTGATACAGTAAGAAACGGTGTCACAACCGAATACTATGATATGGGCAGTATTAACTTAGAAAATGAAGAACTCGGAACAAATAATGGAGTCGAGATGTCTTACGGGAATAGCAAAGAGACGGGGGATGAGTAAGTATGGAGTCGTAAAGTGCTTTTCTGTCTGATAAATCTGTGTGCTGGTTGATAGTTGATAATACCACGAAGGCGTAAAATTACGTCTTCGGCTGCCGGATGGCATGTACAAACTTGTTTGTTCATGGTGTTTGAATATACACACGGATTTGGAATATATCACACAGACAAACAACGTTTGTCTGTGCCACCCGGGAACCTGCTTAAATAACATGAGAATTTCTATACAATTGAATTATAAAAACTTGCTAAATTTATACAATAGTGACTTTTGAACGGAGCGATTTACATGAGAAACAAGTTAACGTTAGGATTATTGAGACACAACGGTTTTACCTTATTGGAATTACTTATCGTTATGATTATAATTGGATTGCTTGCGGCATTGATAGGCCCCAAGATGATCGGCCGCGTTGGTGAATCGCGCCAAACGGTTGCGAAACAGCAAATAGAAGGGTTTTCAAGCGCCCTGGAAATGTATAAGCTCGATACGACAAAATATCCCGCTCAGGAGCAGGGATTAGAGGCGCTAATAACAGAGCCGCAAGGAGTTTCCAACTGGAAAGGTCCGTATCTAAAGAAAAAGTTTGTCCCAAAAGACCCCTGGGGGAATAATTATATTTATATTTATCCTGGCGAACACGGGGATTATGACATTGTCTCGTATGGATCGGACAACAATGCCGGAGGAGAAGGCGAAGCTAAAGATGTGGTAAGTTGGGAATAAAGATGAAGTACAGACGTTTTTGAGGGTCTTACAGATTTTCCATCATGAATCAAACCTTAATAAAAAATATCGGGGAAGCGCTACTTGAAATTGGCAAAGTGAATCGGGCTGATTTAGACCGTGCGCTGGAAGTTCAAAGACAAACAAAACAAAAGCTCGGACGCATTTTTATTGATTTAGGAACGGTTTCGGAAGAAGACCTTCGTCTCGCCTATAGCAGATTATTGCAAATACCGGTTTGGGAAAAAAAGAAAGATGATCGTTATCCGCTGATTGAAAACGTTCCCAAGGTCTTTCTGATGGCAAATCGTGTACTTCCCTTGTGTTTGAATAACGGGGTACTGGAGATTGCCCTTGCTGATCCTCAGGATTCATTGTTGGCGGAGACGATCGCATTGGCCACAAATAAAGAAATACGGATTTTTGCAGGTTGTGAAAAGGATATTTTAGCCTCTCTTGAAACGATGTATGAGGGTGAGGTTAAAGAAGAAGACGGGATAACTTCCAGCATCGAAGTCAAGGATGATGTGGAGCATTTACGGGATATGGCTTCAGAAGCACCCGTGATACGACTTGTAAACAGCATATTAACAAAGGCTATTGAAATAGGGGCAAGCGATATACATCTGGAGCTTTTTGAGAAAAACACGCGTTTGCGTTATCGTACGGACGGTGTTTTGCAAGAACTTGCTCCTCCCCCGCGCGAGCTCTACAATGCGATTATTTCGCGTATTAAAATTATGTCGAAGCTGAACATTGCTGAAAAACGGCTGCCTCAGGATGGCCGGATCAAGATGAAAGTAGCAGGCAAAGAGGTAGACTTAAGGGTTTCAATCATCCCCATGAATTATGGCGAGGGAGTGGTGATGAGGATTTTAGACCGTACGGCAGTTACACTCGATTTGGAAAAATTGGGTTTTAATCAGGAATTTTTAGTGAAATTTCGGAAAATGGTAAGTAAGCCAGAAGGGATGTTGCTTGTGACAGGCCCTACGGGAAGTGGAAAAACAACGACTCTGTATGCCGTACTTAAAGAACTTGTCTCTCCTGAAATCAAGATCATAACTGTGGAAGACCCTGTAGAATACAGTATGGAAGGGGTGAACCAGATACAGGTAAATCCTCAGATTAATTTAACCTTTGCCTCCGGACTACGGTCCATTTTGAGACACGATCCCGATGTTGTTCTTATTGGAGAAATCAGAGATCGGGAAACGGCATCGATTGCTATACAGGCTTCTTTAACCGGGCACCTTGTTTTATCGACGCTTCACACAAACGATTCGGCATCCGCATTTACCCGCTTGATGGATATGGGGATTGAGGACTATTTAATCTCTTCATGTATTATTGGTGTTCTTGCACAGCGTTTGGTGAGGAAAATTTGCGGGAAGTGCCGTGAAGCGTTTGTGCCAGGCAATGATTTGCGCCAGACGCTGAAGATGGCTGCAGGGGAATATTTATACAGGCCCAAGGGCTGTGACGAGTGTAGCAATACCGGATTTAAAGGCCGAAAGTGTATTGCAGAGTTTCTCTGTGTGGATGACGCCATACGCCGGCTCATTCTTGCGCATAAGGATTCCGGTGAAATAATGAAAGAAGCTGTCAGGGGTGGGACAAAAAGCTTGTGGGTGGACGGGCTGGAATCGGTTCGCAGGGGAGAAACAACGCTGGAAGAATTATTGCGGGTATCGTCTGATACACAAGAAGAACAGACATTGTTTGTGCCATTACGCTAAAAAAGGTACAATTATGAGGAAAAGACAGACCCGTTTTTTGTGTTAATATAATTGGTAGTTATGCCGATAATTTCCAGTACAAAACGATGGTTGTTAGTAGTGCAGTAATAATTTCTTATCGCTATGACCGATGATAATTATAATGTGGGAGGAAGGATAAACATGCATAATAAATTTCTGGAAGCTATCGGTGTAAATGGAATAGATCTAAAAAAATATCCCGTGGAACATCTCCCGCGCATACTTCATCTCAGCATGATTATTAAAAATACCTGTTATTGGATGAAAGACTCAATTATTCCGTACCGTTTGTTATCAACACAAGAACAAACGAAGATTATAGAGGAATATGTACAATCTATCATCGCCTTTCAACTGAAGGAAGTTTAGAATAACGTATTTATAAAAGACTTTCTACACGCACCTGCCACATCATCTCTCAGATTGTATACCACACATTAAGATTTACCTAGCCATTAATTTTATCCTTTGCTCATCATTAAATCTGTGTTTGTATCTCCCTGCGATTAATCTGTATCCATTCAAAAAGACGGATTCACAGAACAACGCATACCTAAATATTACATTGACATATATAACCGCTTAATGCTAAATTTGCAGTTACACAGCTTGCGCTTCCTCTCAGGGGAGCGAAAAGAAACGTAAAGGATTGCGGACAAAGCGCACTTTATGGAAGATGAACTGCAGAAGCAAATTCAGGAAGGGTCTATATGAAAATTAATGTAAAAATTGGAACCGTTGAAAAAGAAGCTGCAGAGATACTGGTTTTTTACTTGTACGAGGATATGAAAATCATGAGCGAAGCACTCGCCCATTGTAATAAGGCATTACACAATAGTATCTCTGAATTAATAAAGAAAAAAGAGTTTAGTGCCAAACTTAACAAGACGATGGTGTTGCCTACGTATGGAAAAATTCCTGCAAAACGCGTTCTGTTGGTGGGTTTGGGTAAGAAAAAAGAGGTAACACTAGACAAAATAAGACAGGCAGCAGGTACTACAACCAGCACTGTGCGCGACATGGGTATCAGTGAGGGCACCACGGTGACAGACTCACTGGATATTTTTATCCCGCCAAACGAGTGGTGTCAGGCTTACGCAGAAGGTGCACTGCTTTCTCTTTACAAATACCAAAGATATAAATATATTTCACCGGAAGAACGACACGAACTTAAGATGTTAACTCTTCTCGTATCTCGGAAAGATATGTTAACGACAGTTCACGATGCTGTTAAATATGGGAAAATAGTTGCTGATGCTGTCTGTTTCACACGCGATCTCGTTAACACACCTTCACGGGATAAAACCCCCGCTATTTTAGCGGATCATGCTGTAAAAATGGCCAAGGAACTCGATATTCATTATAAAGTGAAGTCCTCACCAGAGTTGAAAAAACTCGGGATGGGTGGTTTATTAGGCGTTGCTCAAGGAAGTGCACAGTCGCCTAAGTTTATTATACTCGAATATAATGCCCGCACCAAGAGTCAGGACACCATTGTGTTTGTCGGAAAAGGGATTACCTTTGACTCAGGGGGAATTTGTTTAAAACAGGCCAAAGATATGGATCTGATGAAAAGTGATATGTCTGGCGCTGCTGCTGTTATGGGGGCTATGATGGCGATGTCGAAAATGAAGGTTCCACAGCACATTGTTGGTCTGATTCCATGCGCTGAAAATATGCCCAGTGGTTCAGCAATGAAACCGGGCGATGTTATTACCTTCCATTCAGGCAAGACTGCAGAGGTTACAAATACGGATGCGGAAGGGCGCTTGATTTTGGCGGATGCATTGGCATACGCGGGAAGCTATCATCCCCAAGCGGTGATTGACCTTGCGACTCTAACCGGGTCTTGTGTGGTTGCTTTGGGCACGGTTGTTACTGGTATGATGGGAAATAACGAAGAGTTAAAAAAAAGAGTCCGGATTGCTGGTGAAAGATCGTGGGAAAGAGTGTGGGAACTTCCCCTCTGGGAGGAATATCAGGAACAAATCAAGAGCGATATTGCAGATATGAAAAATGTGGGAGGTCCTTATGGAGGAGCCATCACTGCGGCCTGTTTTTTAAGTAAATTTGCAGAGAAATATCCTTGGGTGCACCTTGATATTGCTGGTACCGCATGGTGTGAGAAAAACGGCGCATATACTCAAAAAGGAGCCTCTGGCGTTGGCGTTCGATTGCTGGTGCAATTAGTCAGGAACTGGACCAGATTCCCCGGGAAAACTTCTTTGTAAGTAAATGTGACAGGAGTATGGTTGAAGGAATGATGAGTGCAGAACAGAGGAATTATAACAATGCCATTGTTATCAGAGGTGCCAGGGAACACAATCTGAAAGGGATCCATGTTAATATTCCACGCGACCGGATCACTGTTATTACGGGCATCAGTGGCTCAGGGAAATCTTCCCTTGCTTTTGATACCATTTATGCGGAAGGACAACGACGCTATATTGAAAGCCTCTCTACGTACGCACGACAGTTTTTAGATCAAATCCAAAAACCGGATGTAGAACTCATCGAGGGGCTTCCCCCCACCATTGCTATTGAACAGCGCATCAGTCCGCCCAGTTCGCGTTCTACGGTGGCAACCGTTACGGAAATCTATGACTATTTACGGTTATTATACGCGAGGATTGGCACTCCGTATTGTTATCAGTGTAAGTGTATTATCTCCCGTCAAACGATTGACCAGATGATACAAAGAATCATGGAAATTCCTCAAGGGACCAGGATTATGCTCCTTGCCCCTCTTGTTAAAGGGAAAAAAGGAGAGCACCGGGAGATATTTAAATCGATACTACAAAAGGGTTTTGTGCGCGCACGTGTCGATGGTGACATTATAGAACTTACAGCAATTCCAAAACTGGCGCGGTATAAAGCTCATGAAATTGATGTAGTTGTTGATCGTCTGGTTATGAAAAATGATATCCAGACACGGCTGCACAATTCTGTGGAAATATGCCTTAAAATAGGCGATGGGGTAATGCTGGTAAACCAGGAACGCGAAAAATCACGGGCAGATATTCTCCTCAGTGAACGATATGCCTGTCCCACATGCGGCAGCGGTTACGAAGAGTTGACGCCACGCATGTTTTCTTTTAACAGTCCTTACGGTGCATGCCCATCCTGTAATGGAATGGGAAATTGCCTTGATTTTGACCCGGAGTTAATTGTTCCTGATAAATGTAAGAGCATAAAAGAAGGTGCCATTGATGCCTGGAAACAATGGGGGGCACTTACCCAGAATCATTATGATAACCAAATCAAGGAATTTGCAAAAATCTTCTCTGTTCCTTTGCATAAGCCTTTTATGAAACTGCCAAAAGAGGCACGGGATGTCTTGCTCTTTGGCAGGAAAGATTTTGAAGGGGTGATTCCCAACCTCAGACGCATCTATGAAAAAACAGCGAGCGAACACATTTTGAAACGACTTTCCAGCTATATGAGTTACCGGGCATGCACTGCCTGTAACGGAGCACGACTGAGAATAGAATCTCTTTCGGTAAAAATTGATCATAAGTCAATTCAAGAGATAATGAACCTCACGACAGAAGAAGCCCTGAAGTTTTTTACCAAGTTAAAATTGGAAGGACAACAGGCAATAATTGCCAGGCCGATCCTGAAAGAAATACAAAACAAGCTTCGCTTTATGATGGAGGTGGGATTACACTATATAACCCTGGGACGCAGCAGTGACTCCCTATCCGGAGGCGAAGCCCAGAGAACAAGGCTTGCCGCGCAAGTTGGCTCAGGTCTTGTTGGCGTATGTTACGTATTGGATGAGCCCACGATAGGGCTTCATTCGCGGGATAGTGAACGGCTTCTTCGGGCGTTAAAAAGTCTTCGTGATTATGGGAATACGGTCATCCTTGTAGAACATGATGAACATACCATTCGCCATGCGGATTATATCATAGACCTTGGCCCCGGAGCGGGCGAACGCGGCGGCAGTATTGTTGCTTGCGGTACCTTACATGAAATTGTCGATAACCCTGATTCATTAACCGGCCAATATCTCGACCAAACATTAAAAATTGAACTTCCGGCAAAGAGGCGTAAAATCAATATGGGCCATTCTCTTGAGGTAAGAGGCGCTTGCGCTCATAACTTAAAGTCTATTACCGTGAAATTCCCGCTGAAAACTTTTTGTTGTGTTACCGGAGTATCCGGTTCCGGCAAGAGCACCCTCGTTAATGATATCCTGTATCGGGCTCTTATAAGGTTGTTGTACAATAGCTGTGAGGTGCCGGGAGAGCATAATGCGGTTCTTGGTACGGAACATATTGATAAAGTTATAGAGATCGATCAGTCGCCTATTGGACGCACACCACGCTCGAATCCCGCAACGTATACAAAGGCATTTGATATGATTCGTTCTCTTTTTGCACGGACACAGGAAGCAAAAGTTCGTGGTTATACCGCCGGAAGATACAGTTTTAACATTAGCGGTGGACGATGTGAGGGTTGTAAGGGGCAAGGAATAAAAAAAGTAGAGATGAATTTTCTACCTGATATGTACGTTCTGTGTGAAGAATGTAAAGGGAAGCGATATAACAAAGTGACCCTGGAAGTTACTTACAAAGATAAAAGCATTTCTGATGTCCTTGACATGCGTATCGAAGAGGCCCACCAGTTTTTTAAGAATGTTTCAAAAATAGAACGGATCTTACACACGCTCAACGATGTTGGGCTGGGCTATATTAAATTGGGACAGTCAAGCACGACTCTGTCTGGCGGAGAATCGCAGAGGATAAAGCTTGCAACAGAACTTTCCCGTCACGAAACAGGGAAAACCCTCTATATTCTTGACGAGCCTACGACAGGTCTCCATTTTGCTGATATTCAGCAGCTTTTGAAAATTTTACACAGACTTGTCGATTTGGGAAACACGGTGCTGGTGATAGAACACAACCTGGAGGTCATTAAGACAGCAGATTACATCATTGATTTAGGGCCAGAAGGAGGAGCAAAGGGGGGCGAAATTGTAGAGGCAGGCACCCCGGAACAGGTTGCGAAAAATGAACGATCTTATACAGGGAAATTTTTAAGAAAAGTTCTTCAGCGAAATGAAAGATAATGAGGGAGTTATCTGTATGTTCCTGAAAAATGGTTTTTGGCGCATAAGGGATATGTTCTTTACGCGATACCACCTTTTATACGGCGAGCATCCTTGACATTCAAGGTGTGAAAGAATATATTTACTTTTAAAATATAAAAATAGAAAAGTAAGTAGTTTCTGTTACAAAGGTCATTTTGAAAATGAGAATTGCCGAAAAGAAACAAGTAGCGGAGATTCTCTGTGATTAGTTTAGAAAGGAATGCCGCGTGTGGGATTATTCTGAAAAAGTGAAGGATCATTTTTTTCATCCAAGAAATGTAGGTGAAATTGAAAATCCGGATGCCGTGGGTGAAGTGGGCAGTTTAGCTTGCGGAGATGCGCTAAAATTGATGCTAAAACTGGATACATCAGGCCGCATTGTGGATGTAAAATTTAAAACGTTTGGATGCGGAAGTGCCATCGCCTCTGCGAGTGCCTTGACAGAGATGATTAAGGGAAAGACCTTGGATGAGGCAGGGAAAATTACGGACAACGACATCGCAAAATATCTTGATGGATTGCCGGAACAGAAGATGCATTGTTCCGTGATGGGCCGGGAAGCCCTGGAAGCAGCTATTGCAAGTTACCACGGATTAAAAATAGAAAAACCGGTTGATGAGGGTGTGATTGTCTGCAAATGTTTTGGAGTAACAGATAATAAGATCATGCATGAGGTGAGAGAGCATAAATTAACAACCATCGAGCAGGTAACAAATTACTGTAAGGCGGGTGGTGGCTGTGGCTCATGTCATCCTAAGATCCAGGCTATCATAAATGAGGTATGGCAGAAAGAAAAAGAGAAAGCAATGATTGAAATGGTTAAGAAGCCCGTTAAAAGACTGACAAATATACAAAAGATGAAATTAATACAGGAAACCATAGAGAGAGATATCCGGCCTACCCTTCAATCAGATGGAGGCGATGTTGAATTAATTGATATTGACGGTGACCGTGTTATGGTCTCATTTCGGGGAAGTTGTGCAGAATGTCCCAGTTCGAAAGTTACTTTAAAATCAACGGTGGAAGCGAAGTTAAGAGAGTTTGTGACAGATACGGTTATCGTTGAGGAGGTGGCTTCATGAAGGTTGTATACGCAGATAATAATGCTACAACAAAGGTTGCTCCTGAGGTTGTAGAGGCTATGTTGCCGTATTTTACCGAGTATTATGGGAATCCTTCGAGTATGCACTCCTTCGGAGGCCAGGTAGCGAAAAAAATAGATGTTGCAAGACAGCAGGTGGCAGAGCTTATTGGTGCAGATCCTGCGGAAGTGGTGTTTAGTAGTTGTGGTACGGAAAGCGATAATGCAGCTATTTGGGGTATACTTCGGGCAAATCCGCGGAAAAGACATATCGTGACGACAAGAGTAGAGCACCCTGCAGTTTATAATTTGGGTAAATATTTGATTCAGTGCGGTTATCATGTGACGGAATTGGGTGTAGATAGCAATGGGATGCTTAATTTGGATGAATTATCTGATGCAATACGGGAAGATACCGCGATTGTGTCAATTATGTATGCAAATAATGAGACAGGAGTGATTTTTCCTATCGAGGAGATTGGTCAGATTGTGAAGGGTAAGGGTTCAATCCTCCATACGGATGCGGTTCAAGCCGTAGGTAAAATACCACTGAATCTTTCAAAAAGTACGATAGACCTGTTAACCCTATCGGGCCATAAATTACACGCTTCAAAGGGGGTTGGCGCCCTCTTTGTTAGGAAGGGAATTACGTTTACTCCTTTTATTATTGGGGGGCATCAGGAAAAGAATCGACGGGGAGGCACAGAAAATGTTCCTTCGATTATTGGGCTTGGTAGGGCATGTGAACTGGCAAGGAATTATATAAACGAGGAATCGACCAAGATGAAACAATTAAGAGATAGGCTGGAAGAAGAGATTCTGAAAAAAGCACCGGATGCCAGGTTAAATGGACACAAAATGCAGCGTCTTCCGAATACGACGAACCTGAGTTTTGAATTTGTGGAGGGTGAGGCTATTTTATTATTGCTGAACGAAAAAGGAATCTGTGCCTCGTCAGGTTCTGCCTGTACCTCTGGTTCTCTGGAACCATCACATGTATTGAGAGCTATGGGTGTCCCTTTTACTGCAGTGCATGGTTCTGTGAGGCTTAGTTTAAGTCGATATAACACCATGGAAGATGTTCATTATATTATTGAACATCTTCCTCCAATTATCAGAAGGTTAAGGGAAATATCTCCTTACGGCGGCAGGGAAATGAAAGTGAAAGAACAAGCCGCCAGGGTAGTGGCGGGGATGTAGCACTATATTCTGATGGTAAACGTACCCTTTTAATTTTGTCAGACAAAATCACGCCGAAAAATAAGGGCGATCATGGAGATCGCCCTTTTGAGATGTTTTCATTGTCTGGTTAAGCCGAAAAAAATTACTTTTCCTTTGTCTTAATAATAACATATCGAGAAAACTCACCCCGTTTTATCAGCATCAGGACACCTTTTTCTTTGTCCGCTTCATTCAATGCCTTTTTAAATTCTGTAACATTATTAATTTTTTTTCGGTTTACTTCCTTGATGAAATCGCCTTCTCGTATCTCTGACATAGCTGCCGGGCTGCCGGGTTGAACCTCAGTAACGATTACTCCACTCTCTTCTTCAACACCGAGACTTTTGGCAAGTTCTTTGGTGAGGTTTTGTACGGTCATTCCAAGATCTTTTCCGGATGGAGCTGCACCAGGCCCGGCGGCAAATAAATCAGATGGCTGTTCACCAATCTTTACGGTTAATTCTTTTTCTTTTCCATCTCTCAGAACTTTCACCTTTATTTTTTTGTTAATTTCCGTTTGCGCAACCGTGTTGCGGAGGTGATTTACGTCCCGAATGGATTTCCCGTCGTATTCAATTACGATGTCACCTCGTTCAAAGCCTGCTTCTTTTGCAGGAGAATTGTCTTGAACATCACTCACCAGGACACCCTCTGTAACCGTAACATTAAATGATTTTGCCAAAGCGGGATCGATGTCTTGGATAACAACCCCGAGCCACCCGCGGACAACCTTACCTTTTTCTACAAGGTCTTTCATAATAATTTTTACCATATTGATGGGGATCGCGAATCCGATTCCCTGATAACCACCGCTTCTGGTAAATATAGCGGTGTTTATACCAATGATTTCACCTTTGATATTAACAAGGGGGCCGCCACTGTTGCCCGGGTTGATGGCTGCATCTGTCTGAATCATGTCTTCATACGCTGCAACACCCACATTTGCCCTTCCCGTAGCGCTAATAACACCAATGGAAACAGTCTGTGACAGACCAAAAGGATTTCCTATTGCAATGGCCCACTGTCCGGCACGAATAGTGTCAGAATCGCCCAATTTTGCGGAAGGCAGGTTCTTTCCATCTATTTTTACAACGGCAATGTCTGTTTGAGGATCAGTGCCGACTACCTTTCCATCAAATTCCCGTTTATCTCCTAAATTAATCTTCAACTCATCGGCATCTTCCACGACGTGATTATTCGTTATAATGTAACCCTTTTCGCTATCAATAATTATTCCGGAACCAAGTCCTTGTATTTTGTAATCACCTTCAGGAAATCGAGGTTTGAAAAATCTATCATAAAAGTCGTCACCAAAAAAGTCCTTGAATTGTTGGAATTGATCATCTTCCTGTTCTTGTTTTGGACCGGGTCTTGGTTGTGAATGAAATCTGTCATTAGGCATTTGTCTTTGTTTTTGTTTGGTGTGTTTAAACGTTTTTACAGAGGTAATGGAAACAACGGCAGGTTTAATCTGGTTAACCACATTTTCAAATACATGTTCAAAGTGGAGGGCGGTACTTAGTTCTTCTGCACTGGTTTCACTAACTTGTTTATTCGCTGCATAGCTTTTTGTGTTAAGAAAGGAACACATAGTTACTCCAACACAGAGGCTAAAAATGAAAAAAAGACGAAGATAAAATCTTTTTGAACTGTGGGTCATGAATAAAACTCCTTTAAATAAAAGTTGAAATTTGTAACGAATTAAGAAAATTCTATGTTAGGTATAACTTTTTGTCAAATCAAAAGTTGTGTGAGATTTCCATAAAGCTTGCATTCATCCTTGCGCATTGATAAAATAAAAGAGTTCAATCGGGTACATTTGTGATCCATTGCGGCCAAAATAGTCCTTTCTTTGATTCACGATTTATGGGGACGATGCAAGGGGCGCATACGTTTGCGTTGGTATGTATTTTTTTATAAAAACAGGAATCTAAATGTATTTTGTTCCAAGAAACCTCGCAAAAAGGGGAATTATGAATGTGAAAAAGATGTATTGGACGGTTTTTGTTGTAATGCTGTGGATTTCGTTTTTTTATATGCAGGAAAAGGTTTATTCTTCAGGTGCGTATTTTGCATCCCGGGAGATTAAAAAACAAATTTTAAACGCTATTGAAGGGTGTCGTGATTCTATAGATATTGCAGTTTCTGATATTACTTCCTGTGATTTTCTCCATGCCCTTGTTAAGGCACATGAGCGTGGGGTAAAGGTCAGGCTTGTTATTAGCACAAAACACCTCTTCGAGAAAGGGTCTCTGCCTGGTACTGATAAGGATGAGAAATTTGCAATAAAGACCGTGTTTCAAAAAGGAAGAATGCACCATAATTTTGCTATTTTTGATTCTCAATTACTGACTTTGGGGTCATATCCATGGAGGAAGAATATAGGTAATTATAATCGCTACGATATGATTTTTACCGAAGAAACAAAATTAGTTGTTAAGTATCAAAGGGAATTTGACCAGTTATTTCAAGAGGGAGGAACCACAAGCGGAAAAGAAAATCTCGTTATTGAAGAAAAAAGCCAGGGAAAATCTGCGTGTCTAAGGAAATCAGAAATTGCTCCAAAAGAGTCGGATGCGGGAAATCAGATTATAGCGTCAAACTATGGGATTATTATAAAGGAGACCTCCCGTGGATTTATTGATATGAGTTTTGAAGACTTTGATAAGATCTTCGGAATAGCAAGTGAGTTATCTGATGAGCAGAAAGAGAGTTTATGGAGTCAGTGTGTGGGGAAAAGGGTTAAGTGGAATGGAAGGGTGGCTTATATTGGATGGGGATTCATAACGAGCTGGATGATGAGTATAAAATACGGGGATACCAGTGTTGAGGTAAAGCTAAACTCAGCCCATAAGGATCATTTTTCTCTGGTGAAATTTGGCAATACTGTGACTTATACCGGAAAGCTTGATTCGCGGGTAACAAAAGTGTTTCCGTATAAACTTGAAGATGGTGACGTGCTTGAAGTTGAGAATACCCTTCCTCAGCCGGTAGACAGGAGTAAATTGGCAGAGGATCCTTATGTCATGCCAGTTTCACAAGGGCCAAAAAAAGTATTCCTGATAGAGTCGTTTGAAGATCTGGACAATATGTTTGGCAATGGGAGCGGGATGACAGAAGCACAAAAGGAAATCGCATGGGAACGATACAAGGGCAAATATGTCAGTTGGATGGGGACGATTATGTATAAAAACGTGGTTGCTACTGGTTTATGCATGGGAATGATGCAAAAGGAAAAAAGGGATGTCGAGGTAAAGTTCGGATTGGCAAAGAAGGATAAAGCATTAAAGTTTCAAGATGGCGAAACAATCCTTTATAGTGGAAAATTGGTGGGAAGATGCGGAGATAAGACTCCGTTTATTTTAGAAGACGGGGACATTATATCGATAAAAGAATCGGGTTTAGGATCGGGCGGTCTGTGATGTCGGATGAGATTTTATATTTTCTGTCTGTAGCGAAATGGGGTTGCCAGGGGAAAAAAATGATAATTTTGAATGTGTCCCGAATTTGAGAAGCTTGTAGACGAATAGAAATTTCCATGAATAATTTTTGGAAACTACAAATTTTATTTTGAAGCAATGAAATTTTTTTCCGTATGCTTGTTTCCTGCATAACTTCTTTGGAATGTAAGGGTTAAAATTTTTTTTGTTTTAGCAGTAATTTTTACCTTATTGTCAATACAGATTCCTATAGCGCAAACGGGCTGGTTGTCCATTACAATAACGGGGATGATATCTCGCTCTTTTAAGGGTATTTTTTTATCAATAAAGAGGTCTTTCAGTTTTTTGTGCCCGTGGGTGCCTAATGGTGAAATCGTGTCCCCGTTCTTGCGCATCCTCACAGAAAGTGGCATGGTGACGCTGTGTAAATCAAGGGCTTCCCGATCCCTTGTTTTGTGCTTTTTGTGGGTCTCCAGAGAGAAACTTTCCATATCTGATATTTCAGCTATCAAGTACCCCAAAGTGTGGATAGGTGTTATTCCTGGTATCCTGACAATAGTTTCTCGCGCTGGTGTGTTTTGTATAGGAAGACAGTTTTTTTGAAAATGAAGCATACCATGCTCAAGCCGCAGGGAATGTTTTGACGGTAGTTGGAAATGACGACTCCTCCCTTTCTTACTTATTTCATCCAATATTTTTGTATAATGACTATAGGTAATCTCACCTAGGGGGACATGTAAATTGTTAAAAAATTCTTTAAGCGTAAAATATTGTAGTATCCTAGGATATCGTATAAAATGACGGGTATCAATGGTATATAAATCTTTCTTTTCTTTCACAATGGAGACTTCTAATATTTTTTTTGCTTCCGCGACAAAAAACGTATTGTGGAGATTGAGAATTTGGCATAGTTGCGTCAAGAGATTTTTTATATTGGGATTATACTGATTTTCTAATAAAGGGATTAATTCAAGGCGCAACTTATTGCGGAGGTATACCGGCTCGTAATTGGAGGCGTCTGTCCTGTAGTTCCATTGTTTTTCCCCGAGGTATTTGATAATTTCTTTTCTCCAGGCAAAGAGAAGGGGACGCACAAGGTGTATTGGAGAACCTGTGGTTAATGGGCGTTTTAAGGGTATTCCTCCAAGTCCTAATGTCCCTGTTCCCCGGATTACACGATGAAGAAGGGTTTCTGCGTTATCGTCTGCTGTATGCCCGAGTACTATGGCAGAAGCACGATATTCTTGTGCTGACTCCATAAAGAATTTATAACGTTCTCTCCGGGCAGCTTCTTCAATGGAACGTTTTGTTTGAGCTGCGATTTTTTGTATATTTACATTTTTCTGAACGTAGGGCAGGGAAAGGTTGTTCGATAATTTTTGAACAAATTGTGCATCTTCTTCCGAAGATTTTCCCCGTAGTTGATGATTAAGATGTGCTAAAAATAGGCTGAGATGGAGGTTCTTCGCCAAGTTAATAGCATGAAGAACCTTAATAAGTGCAACAGAATCAGGTCCTCCGGATACGCCGACAATGATTGAATCATGCGGTTTAATAAGTTGGTGTTTCGTTATGATATTAAAAATCTTGTAAGAGAAGGCGTCTAAACGCATAATCAGAACTATATCGGGTTGGTTGGAGTAAGTCAAGGTTAGAAATAGGTTGACTTTGGTTTTGAGGTTCGTAAAATATCTCAGGGTGTGATTTTTAGAGAATGGTGGTTATGGAAATGAACAGAAGGTGTGGCTATTTTTCTTTAGTGATACTTTTTATTTGCATGGTGCTAATATACGCAGGTATCAGGGAGATTTGGGGTGATGGGCAAAAAAGAAACAAGGTAATGCCTATAAGTGTGGCCGGAATTGCGTTGGAAGTAGAATTGGCAACTACTCCTGAAGATCAAATTTTAGGTTTGATGTATCGTGATCATTTAGGCGATAACGAAGGAATGCTCTTTATTTTTCCAACCGAGAAAGAGTTGTCTTTCTGGATGAAAGACACGCATATTCCCCTTTCTCTCGCCTTTATTAAGGAAGACGGCCGAATTGTACAAATAGAATCTATGAAACCCTATAGCTTGGATACTCACGTTTCAAGAGAAAAAGTTAAATATGCCCTTGAGATGAAAGAAGGCTGGTTTACAATGCACAAGGTGAAAGAAGGTGACAGGATAAAGGTACCACGTATTACGGATGACAAGAATATAAATGTGAAGGAAAGATAAAGGCACGTAATTCTTTATGAGTAGGTTGTGTAAACATAAAGAAAGCGAGAATGCCGGGCATCGTAAGCGATTTAAAAAATATGAAAACAAAACCTCTTTCGGCAGTTGACTGTGAAAAGAGGGGTGAAAAGCTCTGTGAAAAGTAAGAAAAAGAGAGAGAAGAAAAAACAAGGAATTTTAACCTTTTCTTTGCTATAGGTGCTACAAACATGATGAAGTTGGCAAGTATCATTAATGAAAAAGACGGCTCGGAAATGGTTCTTGTGCCGTCGGGTGAATTTATTATGGGGGAAGAGCGAAGAACTGTTTTTGTTGAAGCTTTTTATATTGATATATTTCCTGTAACGAATCTACAATATAAAAAATTTATCGAAGAAACAGGGTCGCCGGAACCTCTGTTTTGGAATAATGAGCGATTTAATAAACCAGCTCAGCCAGTGGTGGGCGTTAGCTGGAAAGACGCTGTTTCTTATACAAAATGGGCAGGGAAACGACTTCCGAGGGAAGTGGAATGGGAAAAAGCGGCGCGCGGAGTCGATGGCAGAGAGTATCCATGGGGAAATATACAACCGGATAGCATGAAAGCTGCTTATAATCAGGATCCCAATACGGGTTCTCCGGCACTAGTTGGTAATAGAAAAGAAGGCGTAAGTCCTTTTGGTTGTTTTGACATGGCGGGCAATGTTTGGGAATGGTGTGAGGATTGGTATGAGGAAGGAAAATTTCGGGTCGTGAGAGGAGGGTCGTGGCTCAACCATCACTATATTCTGAGGAGTGCCTATCGAAGCTGCAGTTATCCCGAAGGGAAAGATAATAATGTTGGATTTCGTTGTGTCAAAGATGCCTAGCGACTATCTTTTCTTGATACCCAATGCTTTGAGTGATAGATGGATATCGTATTTCCCGTCAAATTTAAATCCTTCGTCGAAGACCTTCTTGAGATCATAAATATTTTTAAAGTCATCCGGTGAATCCGTTTCTGTTTTTCCCATGAGACCGCTTTCCACCAGGTTAAAGACGATATTACCAAAATCTAAATCTTGTTTTATCCCCCAGAGTCCGAATACGGTTAAAGACATAAAACCGAATTGTTTTAAAGCATATTTTCTGATGCCCTCCATAAGTTGTTTCCCCGTAACATGACGATCGGTATCGGTTGTTTTCTGTTGATTTTTGCCAAGCATATTTGTGGTATAATCAAGGGCTTCAAATACAAACTGGTAGGCGTGCAAAGCATAACGGGGGTCTTTTTTCATAATTTCTTTTATCTTGCTCCATGCCTTTGTCATATCTATCACTCTAAAACTCCAAATATAAAAAATTTAAGCGGGTTCAATTCTTGGGAATAAGGGTTTCCCCTTTCGTATAATCACCCCTTTTTGAAAACTTTGTTGAAACTCTAAACAAGGAGTTTGATTGTTTTCGATGATGCCAAGTTGCCGTTGAATTTCTGCAGCAGTTGTTGGCATGAACGGGTAAATGAAAACAGAAATATCTTTAATCGCTTGTGCCAGAGTGCCGATAACGGTGCTGAGTTGCGGCCTTGTCGCACTTGTTTTAGCCAGCGACCAGGGTTTTTTGTCTTCTATAAATTTGTTGGTACGGCCAATAAATTCCCAAATAATCTCAAGAGATCTGCTAAATTGAAGTTTGTCCATCTCCCGTTCCATTTCATCATGGGTAACTCGCGATGCCCCGCTCAGTTCGTCGTCAGCACGGGAAACTTCTGGAATTATTCCCTGGAAGTATTTTTCAATCATGGTTAATGTGCGTTGTAATAGGTTGCCAAGGTCGTTACTGAGATCTGAATTTATTCTATGAATGAGAGCACTATATGAAAAATTTCCATCTAATCCAAAAGGGACTTCTCTCAGTAAAAAGTATCGATAAGCATCCGTGCCATAAGACTGAATAATCTTATGCGGGTCTATTGCATTTCCCAGAGATTTCGATATCTTTTGGCCTTCCACGGTCCACCAACCATGCGCAAAGATTTTAAGAGGTAAATCTATTTTTAACGACATGAGTATCGCCGGCCAGATAACTCCATGAAACCATAAGATTTCTTTTCCGATGATATGGACGCTTGCAGGCCAGTATTTTTGAAATAGTTGTAAGTCGTCATCGTAACCCAGCGCGGTAATATAGTTCAGAAGCGCATCGATCCAGACATATATCGTATGAGTTGGATCTGAAGGAACCGGAATGCCCCATTCTACGGCGGAACGGCTAATACTGACATCTTCTATCTGAGATTTGATTCTATACAGTAATTCATTTCTTCTCGACTCGGGCTGGACGAAAGAAGGATGTTTATCATAATATTCCAGAAGACGTTTCTGATATTTGGACAACCGGAAAAAATAATTTTTTTCTTTTACTCTTTCAACAGAACGGTTGCATTCAGGGCATTTCTTTTCTTTCAACTGAGATTCAATCCAGAAACTTTCGCAAGGGATGCAATACCATCCTTCGTATTCTCCCAGATAGATATCACCATTCTCCAGGATTTTTTGAAAGATTTTTTTGACGCGTCGGCAATGTCGTTCCTCAGTTGTTCGTATGAAATCATCATATGAAATGTTGAGGTCGTCCCATAGGGTTTTGAATTTTTCTACCACATCATTCACAAATTCCAAAGGAGATTTATTGCAGGCATGAGCCGCCTTTTGAATTTTTTGCCCATGCTCGTCTGTTCCTGTCAGAAAAAATACGTCAAAGTTCCTGGCTCTTTTACATCGAGCCAGTACGTCGGCTGCGATGGTAGTATAAGAATGTCCGATATGTGGTATGTCATTTACATAATAAATGGGTGTGGTAAGATAAAAGCTCTGTTTACTCAAGACCACAATCCTTTTCGCAGGGGTGATCACAAACTGTTTCTTTTTGCCGCGACGGCTCTCTTACCCTATCAATAATATCAGAAACTAATGTGTTAACCTTACTTCCGTTTTCTAATTCAATGGTAACTTGTTGTTGTAAAACATCATAATTAACAACTTCGCCAATTCCTTGCGCAGTTTTGACAACAGAACCTTTTCTTGGCAGCGCGTGTTTTAGCTCTTCGTAAACGGTGTCTTCGAAACGCAAACAACACATGAGTCGTCCACATCGGCCTGATATTTTAGAAGGGTCTAGCGTGGCCTTCTGGTTTTTTGCCATTTTCATGGTAACAGGTTCGAGATTTTTAAGAAAGGCTCTGCAACACAGCTCTCGTCCACAGTGTTCGTAATCAGCTAAGAGTCTGGCTTCGTCACGAACCCCGATTTGTTTCATTTCAATGCGGGACTGATATTCTTTTGCCAAATCTTTTACAAGCTCACGGAAATCTACGCGCCCGTTTGCAAGGTAGTAGAAGATGATTTTTTTTGTCCCAAAGAGGTGTTCAACACTAGCCAATTTCATAAGAAGTTTGTGATCTTTTATTTTTTTTTGACAAAACTTGAATTCAATAGGAATTAATTCATCATGTATTTTTCTCTGCTTTTCCTTGTCATCGGGAGTGGCTTTTCGTAAAATTTCCCCGAGATTTTCTGTTGGGACATCGTCCGGGGACTCCCTAACCTTTGTAACTACCTCACCAAATTCTACACCCCGATAAGAACGGATAATAACGGAATCGCCTTTCTTAAGGGAGTTAAAGGATGAATAAAAATCGGACGTGTTTTTCAGAACGCCGTATCGAATTGTTAAAATATGTCGCATGAAGGTGCATGGCAAAAGAGGTGTATACGGAAATTTATTGATTATGATAATAACAACTCTATCGCACCTTGTCAAGATTCACGGTCTTTAGTGATTGCCTGTGACGGTTGAGACGGATTACACTTGCGCTACCTGCTTAGAGTGTGATAATATCACCCCGTAGTAGAATTAAAAAAAAGAATAATCCACAACCTGTTATTGAATTACAATAACAATTCCCGGTTGAAGCGAAAGACAGTGCAAAATCATTCTTTGTATGCTTCAAAGCCCATGGTATGTTTTCGATTTGTTCGGGTCAGATAGCGGCAAGATACTTTATGGTGTGAAAATGAAGAGAGAAAAAAGAAGGTTTTTCATAGTTCTGGTAGCATTCATAGTTCCTGTTTTCATGATGGACACGCTAGGTGCACAAGATGTGTCCAATAAATTGAATATGCTGGAGATCGTTATTTCAAATCTTATAGCAAGGGTGGAGGCCTTAGAAAAACGGGTAAATACATTAGAAAAAAATCTCTCTCCGGGAACCTCAAAAGCGCCCAAAAAAGAGGTTGTTGGCAAAGAAACGGTGAAACCTTTTCATACGGATGGGTTTGAAGATATTGGAAATGGATTCTTTATAAGAAACGTACGTTTCAGCCCCTTTGGTGATAACGTGCTCTTTACCGGCGAGATAGCCAACAGGTCCGAAAAAAATTATCGCTTTGCAAAATTTAAATTAGAAATCTACGATGATCGTGATTCGCTTGTTAAAAAAGAAGAATTTACTATACCGGATATTCCCAGGGATAGTATAAAATCATGTGAAACCATGGTCGTGGGAATAGAAGCGGGCCTGATTCATAGATATATTATTAGTGCATTTGAATGAAAAATAGATGTCAGGTTGCTGGGCTTTAGAGATTAAGAATTTTCTCAAGATAAATTTGGAAATTATTACGGGGTTAAACGCATATATGACACGGTAGTAACATGCGGGTTCTCTCCACGAGATTAACCTTCGTAGGCTCCATGTCTGCTGTGTTTGAATGATTGCTTTTCAAAATGACAACAATTCGTTAATGCCTTCTTTGAAAATGACTTGAACACGGCATCGTCTGATTCCGCAACGGAATTCATGGGGGTGGTTGCACAGGCTGGACTGAATGAAACAAAACTTAACCTTTCAAAATTACCCATACTCCACCTTTGCCTCATGACATAGCGTACACGATTATAGATTACACAACCAACGCAATACAGACCCTATTTTGTTATCATCAGCTAAATTTGCAGCATTTGAAAGTACACCCTTTTTGAGCAGACGCCATATTTCAACTCCCATTTTGCTTCAATAGCCATCTCAAAAAAATTTGCTTTACACCCAATTCTTAAATGAGTCTGAAATATGATTAAGATGTGTTCTGGCTGTTTTCCAGTGTTCATAAGCAACTGCGGATCTATTCCACCCTTTAATTCTCCAGGGGCAATATACGAAGTCAGCGAAATAGGTATATCTCAGGCAATTTTCTTGTTAGAAAAGTCTGTTGGTTCATGATTGAACAAATACAAATCAATATTATTACCAACGATTGGAACGACTAAATTAAAGGCCACTGTACGGCTTTCGTTGTCTTTTTTTCAACGGAATCCTTTTGCAAAAGATCCCAATTTCTGCATCGTACTCTGACATGGGTATCCATGTATTTGTTTCAGAATGAAGCCACTCATAAGATTTGCCAGCAACCCTCAGTGCGGAAATAATAGAGCGAGTTAACTTTCGTTGGGCCAAAACTCCGCCAATATTTCGTATTGAACCACCTTCGGAAAACCAATTCTTCAATGAACTTTTTCCCTACCGGCGCAAGAGTCCTTTTATCGCATCTTCCTCATCTCTCGGCAGAAGATGGTTGCTGATATACTAGCAGCAGTTAATATGGCTGATTATATATCTGGAACGTTGAGTAAATCACTGGGTGTTTTAGCCGTTGAAGCGGCAACTTTCAGTGCTCTTACTTCTTCGACATACGGTATAGCCAGTATGTTTTTTCTAATGCCTGACCAACAAAACAGCGCGAACGACCACATATGTAGTGTTTGAACGGAACACTCCAAAGCTTGCTAAAATAAGGCGAGAACAAAGGGATTCTGGATATAAAGACTCCAAATATTCGATTCATTAACACAACAGCCAAAGGACATTCGATAGAAGACGAGAAGAGATTTGAGCAGCAGAAGAAGCTTGAGGTTATATCCATTTCAGAAGTACAATTGCCAATAAAGAGCTGAGGCGAGCTCCCACCGACACTGAGGGCATTGCAACACATCTACGTCACACCGGAGTTGAACGCGGAGGTATTCATGATATTGGAGGAAAAGGTACTGAAGGGGAAAAAAAGATGGGGAGATACGGGATGAAATTGTAGTATATCCTGGTCTTATCAGCAGTGAGATTAGGGTTGGATGCTGATTACGATCGGTTGGATGATTTCGTCAACCATCATAAGCAAATCAGGCAGATACTGGGGGTAGAGACAATATTTGGAGAGGGCAAGAGATTTTCAAGGCAGAGTATCAAGGATAAGGTAAGTTTATTGGATGAAGATATCATCAACAAAATCAATGAGGTAGTGGTGAGATTGATTTGGCAAGTAGTTTAAGTGGAAAGATAGAGGCAAGTATGTTGGCAATCTATGAAAGGGTGCTCTTAATAGATCGGATAGGCGTGCAATAATTCCGCATCCTCGGTTCTGTGAGGATCAGTAAGAAGAATCCCACCGTCTACTTAATCTTAGTTTTCAGTTTGCTTGCAATAGGACTATTTCTTGCAAATTAATAAAGTCTTTTTCCTGACACAGTTTGTTTTCAGCCATTGCTTAGGAATGCGATGGCTTGACGCTCTGTTTTAGGACAGTTTGTTCCCGAATCCTGCTTGGGGATGTATTCGTCGTGAAAACTTTATTTCAAGAGAGAACCTTTTCTCATTATAAGCAAGAGATTACGCTTGAATTGGCTGACTACATGGTTTTCTATTTTATTCGTTCTAATTTTGCGTAAGCCAGCATCAGATGCTTTGTGCCGCCAACATGAAAACTTACCTTGACGCTTGCCTTTTCATTGCTGCCATAGACCTCCAGGATCCGCCCAATTCCAAAAAGGGGGTGTCTTACCACCTCTCCGCACGAAAAGGCCGAGGCGGTTTCTCTTGCCGGAGCGACCGGAGTACCTGCAGTGATTTTCTCTGGATCAAAGGCTGTTGATATGTCGTACGCCAAACTGCTGCTGGTGTTGTTATAAGGATAATAAGAATACTCCCGGTTAGTTCTGTCAATCTTATCTACAATTTCATCTGGTATCTCATCCAAAAACCTGGATGGCTGGCAGAGGTTCGTCTGCCCGTATTGCATTCTGCGCCTGGCATGGGTAAGGAAGAGTTTCTTCATGGCCCGTGTAATACCCACGTAACAAAGCCTCCTTTCCTCCTCAATCTCGTCATCCGAGTCGTTTGATTCTGAGTGAGGCAATAAGCCCTCTTCCATGCCGGTAAGAAAAACAACGGGGAATTCCAGTCCCTTGGCTGTATGGAGTGTCATAAGAGTCACTGCTTCGGCGGTATCTTCCATCTCATCTACGTCAGAAACGAGCGCCACCTCCTCTAAAAAACCCTGTAACGTCCCCTCAGAATAACCTATATCATATTCATGTGCGGCGTTGACCAGTTCTTCCACGTTGGCAATGCGGTCATTCGATTCTGTCTCTCCGGATTCCCGGAGATAGGCGAAATAGTTCGTTTTTTCAATCACTTGTTTGATAATATCTTCAACCGGAGATCGGGGAAGTTGTTGAAAACCAGAGATGAGTTCGGAATATCTTTTGATTGACAAGGCCGCTTTGCCCGTAATCTCCGGTACTACGTCAATCTGTCGTATGGTATCAAAGATGGTGGCGTTATGATTTATAGCCCAGCCTTCCAGTTTTTTCATCGTCGTATTTCCTATACCACGTGCCGGGGTGTTGATCGTGCGTCCCAATGCCACCTCATCATGAGGATTGATACATAACCTTAAATAGGAAAGGATGTCTTTGATCTCCTTCCTTTGATAAAATTCAAGGCCTCCGATGATGGTATAAGGAATGCCGGAGTTTCTCAACGAGATTTCCAGGACGCGCGACTGGGCGTTGGTACGATAAAATAACGCTATATCCGAATACCTGATCCCTTTCTTCGCAAGCTCTTTTATTTCCTTTGCAATCTCGTCGGCTTCTCCGTGTTCATTCTCGCAAGAGATCGCCTGGAGTTTTTCTCCCTCCACGTTTTCTGTCCACAGAAGCTTCTGTTTCCGGTATTTGTTCTGCTGGATGATGCTGGAAGCTGCATGCAGGATGTGTTTTGTGGAACGGTAGTTTTGCTCGAGAAAGACCACCTTGGCATCGGGGTAGTCCTTTTCAAAATCCATGATATTCCTGATATCTGCACCACGCCAGCCGTAGATGGACTGGTCGGGATCGCCCGTTACGCAGATGTTCCTGTATCGGCTTGCCAGAAGCCGTGTGATGGTATATTGGGAGTAATTCGTGTCCTGATATTCGTCAATGAGGATAAACCTAAATTTGTCCTGATACATTTCCAAAACATCAGGATGGGTCTTAAACAATTCTATGGTTTTTATCAGAAGGTCATCAAAATCGAGGGCGTTGTTCATCTTCAGCAGAGTTTGGTATTTTTTGTAAATCTGGGCTACGGTGTGGTTGTAATAACCCGAAGTGGTTGAGGCAAAGGTTGCGGGGTCAATGAGTTTGTTTTTGGCGTTGCTGATAGAGCTCACAATCGTACGGGGTTTCCACTGGGTGGTATCCAGGCGGAGCTCAGCCATAATGGACTTGACACGGTTTAGTTGGTCGGTCGTGTCATAGATGCTGAAGTCTCTTGAATATCCGAGTCGGTCAATGGTGCTTCTCAGCATTCGTGCGCACATCTTGTGGAACGTAGAGACCCACAGGCCTTTGTGAGAAGAAAACTGCTTTATCCGCTCATCCATCTCGTTGGCTGCCTTGTTGGTAAACGTAATAGCCAGGATGTTGTAGGGTTTTATCCCCTGCGATATCAGATAGCCGATACGGCGAGTGATGACGCGGGTTTTCCCGCTTCCTGCACCTGCTACAACCAGGAGGGGGCCTTCGACATGGGTAATTGCCTCGCGCTGCTTATCGGTAACGTCTTGTAAGAACGACATAGAATTGTAAAGGGTTTACTACATCATTCTGTAAAAATTCGCAGTAAACTCTATCCTCATTTCTTTGCAATCAGGCTCGCAATGGCTTTCTTATTATCCAAAACAAGCTCCCGGTAATAAACAATCTTCAGATCTTCGAAAAGGCGCAATAGTTCGTTGGGTTGCAATAAATATTCCTCTTCTTTCGGCCCTTTGAATCCGCGTTCCCGGTTTTCCGTGGTGTAGGTCTCGTAAATAATCATTCCACCTGGTTTCAAGGCTGCCTTCATCTGTGGTACAAGGTCGCGCTGCAGATAGTAAAAGCATGCAATTACATCATATGTATCTTTGGGTAATTGATACGTCTCTAAATCTGCAACAAAGGCATGAATGGTAGCATGATTCTCCGCGGCCAGCTTCCCGGCTTTTTTTACGGCATGCTCGGAAATATCACAGCCGTCTACCTCAAAGCCATGCTTTGCTAGGAATACAGCATTGCGGCCCTCGCCCATTGCCAGATCCAGCGCCTTTCCCCTGGGTAAAAGCCCGATGTGCTCTTTAAGAAATTCCACAGGTTCCTTTCCGAGGATATAAGCTTCCGTTTCGTATCTCTTCTCCCAAAGTACCTTGTCCCGGCTGTCGGCAAACGATGAAGATATGATATGATGGGAAAAAACCATGATTATAAAAAGATAAAAAGAGTTTTGGGTGATGGATTTCATTTCGCTAATTTTTCCGGTGCATGGCCTTTGCACCAATATCTCTTCTGTAGTGAGCGCCTGCGAATGACAGTTTTTCAATTGCCCCGTAAGCTGCCTGCTGTGCCTCCTGCAGATCTTTTCCTAGTGTTGTGACTCCCAGGACGCGACCGCCGTTAGTGACAATTTTCCCGTCTTTCATGGATGTTCCTGCATGAAAAACCTGGACGTGGGTTAGTTTTCTTGTTGTCTCAAGGCCGGAAATGGGAAAGCCTTTTTCGTATAAATCAGGATAACCTTTTGATGCCATAACGACGCATAATGAGGTACCGTCATTCCATTCAATTCCTGCGTTCTCAAGGGTATTCTTTTCGGCTGATAAAAGGATCGGGACTAAATCACTTTTCATCCGCATGAGAAGAACTTGTGTTTCGGGGTCACCAAATCTGGCATTAAACTCGAGTACCTTTGGTCCTGTGCTGGTGATGATGAGACCTGCATAAATAACACCCGTGTAAGGACGATTCTCCCTCTTCATGGCATGAATAACAGGTACCAGGATGTTTTCTTCAATAGAAAACTGCAATTGCTCGGTAATTAATGGAACGGGTGAGTATGCACCCATGCCGCCCGTATTGGGCCCTTTGTCTCCATCGTACGCTGCTTTATGATCCTGTACCGATGATAAAGGAAGAAGGGTATTCCCATCCGTAATTGCAAGGATTGACACCTCTTCTCCGGAAAGAAATTCTTCGACAACAACCTTGTCCCCCGCATGTCCGAAGATTTTATCCTTCATGATATCATCGAGATGTTTGTTGGCTTCTTCGGGTGTTTTACAGATAAATACCCCTTTCCCCTTTGCCAGACCGTCGGCCTTAATAACCAAGGGGAAATCGCACGTTGCCATATGCTTTTTTGCCTGTTTAATATCTTCAAAGACCTTGAAATCTGCCGTAGGGATACCGTGTTTTCTCATCAGGGTCTTTGCAAAAACCTTGCTTCCCTCAATTGCTGATGCTCGTTTGGTTGAGCCGAATATTTGCAGATGCCCTTCCCGAAAACGATCGACGATCCCGGCTATCAATGCGTCTTCCGGGCCAACGACGGTCAGGTCTATTTTATGTTTCAGCGCAAAATTGTAAAGGCCATCGATGTTTTCCGCATCAATATCTACGCATTCAGCAATTTCAGCAATTCCCGGATTTCCGGGTGCGCAAAATACCTTTTTTACCATAGGCGATTGCGCTATTTTCCAAACGAGGGCGTGTTCCCGTCCACCGCCTCCGACAATCAGTATCTTCATGTAGTTTTCCACGCTATCGTGTTTCGAGAGCGGTTCAAAAATGATTCCTTATTTTGTGAAAGTCTATTTTTAAGATGTAATGTGCAGAAGGCCAACCTGAGATCCTTTTCTTCTATTTTAATAATATTGTATCTAAATGATTATTGTACCAAAAAAATCAGGAAAAAAGGAAAGATTTTTTGTTCTATTAAGCTTACGACGTATTCATCAAAGTTTTTATTCTTGACAGTTGGATGTAGATTGATATACTTATTGAGTAATCGCTTTCGTAGCGTAGAGTGTTCATTCAAGTAAATAGTTGTAAATAACGCGGGGTAGAGCAGTCTGGTAGCTCGTCGGGCTCATAACCCGGAGGCCGTGGGTTCGAATCCCACCCCCGCTACCAATAAAATCAGATATTTGCGATTACACTACCGCCTTCTCTTCATGTGGTTGTGATAAATTTATTCGTCATTTTATCCAACACTTTAACACAGTTCCCTAAACTCTCTGCACGTGTGCGCATACAGACCGGGTCAAACAAAAAAAATGTATCTATATACAGCATTTATTAATGAAACAAGTCATATATATGGTATAATCTCCTAAGAATCAAACATCTTTAATAGAACCAGGGAGGTATATCATGGCATATAAAATAGGAAGTCGAGATCAAAAGACCTTTTTCCCTCCCACAATAGATGAATACATTGGCTCTGAAGATCCCGTAAGAGTATATGATGCATTTGTAGATGCCCTTAATCTGGAAGAATTAAGGATTCCTATTCAACCCCCTAAGGCGGGAGCCCATGAATATTATCCCAGAGCGATGTTAAAGCTCATCATTTACGGTTATTCCTATGGTAACCGTAGTTCCCGAAGGTTAGAAAGGGCTTGCCATCACAATCTATCGTTTATCTGGCTTGTGTCTGGGTTAAAACCTGATTATCGGACAATAGCCCGATTTCGCAGTGAATATAAAGAAGCGATTAAAAACGTCCTCAAACAAAGTGTAAGACTGTGTATAAAACTCGATCTTGTTGAGGGGAACACCGTATTTATAGATGGCAGTAAATTTCTGGCAAATGCTTCTATCAAGAATACCTGGACGGATAAAACGTGTGAAGAGTATCTTGAAAAGATTTCAAAGAACATAGACCGTTTCGTAGATGAAGCAGAACGTATTGACCGGCAAGAAGAGGAAAAAGAGTCATTGGTAAAGATAAAAAAAGAACTCATGGATCGAGAGAAATTAAAGGCAACGATTCAGGATATCGCAAAGACTCTTAAGGAGACCCAGAAGTCATCAATCAATACCGTTGATCCGGATTGTGTGAAAGCGAAAGGACGTCAGGGAACCCATGCCTCATATAATGCTCAAATGGTAGTTGATGAAAAGCATGGTTTGATTGTCTCGAGCGAGGCGGTTAGCGAAAATAATGATCTGAATCAATTTCACCATCAGATCAAGAAAGCCGGTGCGGTTATAGGAGATAAACCAAAGGTAGCCTGTAGTGACTCTGGATATTATAGCCTTGAGGATCTCAATCCGGTGGGAGAAGATATTAAGGTTGTTATGCCTACACAAAAACAAGCGCAAAAGGAGAATGGCATTCATCCCGTAAAGCCGTTTGACAAAGAGCGATTCCGTTATGATTCTTCCCAAGACGAATAGGTTTGTCCTGAAGGAAAGAGACTACCGTATTATTCTTCTAAACGCCGTGAAATGAGTTATAAGGCAAACGGCAAAGACTGTCAGAGATGTCCTCATTTTGGCGTTTGTACTTCCTCTCGGTATGGAAGAAGAATTACCCGCATGAGAGCAGAACTTTCTCTTTTATCTGCCGGTTTCAATATAGCCAGAATGATAACCCTGTGGGAATTCCTGCCCTGATAGTAAAGTTACAGGGGATGTAAAATAGAAAGAGTCGTTGTCTATATGATAACGATGGTCACCTATCGTATTCTTTTGGCTTGAAACAACTCGCTTTTGGAAAATAGTGCCTGCTATGTTCCTTTATCACATAGTATTTGTTAAGGAACAGATTCATTTGACCCAGTCTGGATGCGACAACTCAGAAATGGTATGAAAATCGGTGGTGACAACATGAGGTTTTGACACCGAGTGCTTCTTCTGAACGAAAAATCGTAAGACAGCAATGGACCCCCGCATTGTTTGTTCAACCATCGTTGAATACCTTCACGAAAGAGCGTGCCGCTGCAATTACTCGTTATTCCGAATGCGAATATATCCCATGATTTTTTTCGCATCGATTGTTTTCCAAAGAATCAGTACAGATGCCGGGGTTTTTCGCTTCAAGTTCATGAAAGACGAATTCCTAAGGTATTTGCGATCCTGCCGAACTCATCGTTCGAATGAAATGCAATCGATATACTCCCCCTGCCATTTCTCTCCCTGATCGTTACCTTTGTCCTGAAGAATCTGCGAAACTGGTCTTCCAGATCTTGAATATGCGGGGCCGTGGTTTTTGTCCCGACCAATTTTTTGGGTTTTCCTTGGTTCTTCTCCATGGAAACGATTTCTTCTACCTCTCGAACCGATAGCCCTTCTTTCAGAATACGTTCACAAAGCATTTGTTGAGTTTCATGGTCGCGCAACGCTATGATTGCCCGTGCATGCCCCATCGAAATTGTTCCACGTGAAACCTCTTCCTGTATCTTCTGTGGCAGCTCCAGGAGTCGGAGATAGTTGGCCACAGAACTTCGGTCTTTTCCCATTGCTTTTGCAACCTGTTCCTGGGTGAAGCCGAATTTGTTCACAAGCTCCTTGAATCCCTTTGCCTTTTCAATCGGGCTGAGGTCTTCTCGCTGAATATTTTCGATAAGGGCGATCTCCAGGGTGTTTACGTCGTCGGAGTGACGGACGATGGCGGGGATCTCTTTTAATCCTAGTTGTCTTGCTGCACGCCAGCGTCGCTCTCCTGCAATGAGCATATAGCCGTGCGGGAGGGGCTTAACGATGACGGGCTGCAGGATACCATGCTTCTTGACCGACTCTACGAGCCCCTGCATCTCGTCTTCGCTGAAAACGTGTCTCGGTTGGTGGTTGCTGGGTTGTACGTCCTCGGGATTGATCTTAATTATAACGTCTTGTCCTGCATTAGCCTCTATCCCGATAACCCCGCCAAGGAGTGATTGAAGGCTGCGGCTCAGCTTTTCTTTTTTTGACATAACGACGAGCTCCTCTCTCGCTTTTCCATTGCATTTCCATGATAGGAATGCTAGGATAAGCATTAATGTGAGAACGACGGATGTTCCACGTGGAACATCCATTGGTTTTAGTGTATGAAATTTTTTTGAATTTGCAAGATTTTTATGTGTCGACGTATTCTTGCCATTGCCGGAAACACTACGCGTGATGTGATGAGGCAGGGACTCTTTTGTTTTGTTGCAGGGGGAGGGCTTTTTCTGGTCCTGTGTTCCTTCTTTTTTACCCTCTTTGCCTTTGGAGAAGAGTTGAGGATGATCAGGGAGATGGGGATATCGACGATTGTGGTCTGCTGTCTTTTCCTTGCATCATTGAGTGCTGCGAATACGATATCCAAAGAGATAGAAATGGGTACTATTGTGATGCTGCTTTCCAAACCGGTCGACAAGCATTCGGTTATCCTGGGAAAATTTTTCGGGATACTGGCCGCTGTCTCGTCGGTATTTATTGTAATGGGTACTCTTCTGACCGTTTTGTTGTGTGTTAGAGAGTCGCTCGATCAGCATATCGGTTTTTTGGCATCGTTTGCGATGGCAGGCTATCCAACGGTCTTCCAGCTCGTATTTTCCTTTTTGCCCGTTGCTATCATGTGCGCTGTCGCGACTGCCGGCTCTGTCTACCTGAATCTGATCTCCAATCTATGTTGTTGCATGGTAATTTATATCGTCGGGAATTTGGCGGGTTTTTTTCATGACCTGTTTCCAAGTGTGTCGAATTGGTCTCTGTGGTGTCTGTCCCTTATCTATGCATTTATACCAGACCTTGAGGACATCGGTGCAATTGGGATGGGCGCGAAGGTCGAATTCATGAGTTATTCGTATATGGGATCGTTGCTGATATATGCCGTGTTATATATAGCCTTTGTCATTACGTTGGCCATCGAATTTTTTGAGAAAAAAGAATGCCGTTAGTTGATTCATCACTGTTATTGTGAAAGGATGTATCGTTGAGATATGGTATAATTGGAGATGTCCATAGCAACTATGAGGCATTAACGGCTGTCATTAAAGAATTGCGGGAAGAGCGGGTCGATAAGATATTGTGCGCAGGTGACATTGTCGGCTATGCAGCCGAACCCTTGCCATGTATTGAAATACTGCGCGATTTGGACTGTACCATCGTTGCTGGAAATCACGACTATGCGGCAGTAGGAAAATTTCCTTCAGGATATTTTCATTCTGACGCAAGGACTGCAATTGTTTGGACGACACATCAACTTACCAATGAATATGCAGAATACCTGAAAAGCTTGCCTTTGGTCGAGGAACTGAACGACATCACACTTGTGCATGCTTCTTTAAATCATCCGGAGTTTTTTGATTACATTACGACCGGAAGAGATGCACAATTAAATTTAAGTCTGTTGAAAACCAAAGTCTGTTTTTATGGGCACACCCATGTGCCGTTAGCGATCTTTTTGGTAGATGGAAACCTGCATGTAGATCAGGGAGGGGTTTTTGATTTAAGCAATGCAGATAAAGTGCTTGTCAATGTAGGAAGCGTCGGGCAACCGCGTGACTGGGACATCAGGGCTTCGTATGCAATTTATGACGAAAAAGAAAAGACCGTGCAAATCAAACGTGTTAAATATAATATTCAAGATACCATGAACAAAATCTATAAGGCCGGACTGCCAGAAGTAAATGCTTCCCGTTTAATGGGTTAGGAATTATTTTGCATATTTTTTTGTCGAATTTTTCCTTCGTTACAGATGTTTGAATAGCATATCTATTTTTTCCGACGAGGCCTATCTTGTTTCAGAACTGAATTAAATAGGCCGCCTCGATATGGTCAATTTGTTCAATCTCATGAAGGCATTCCTGAGGTATTTTTGCATCCACATTCACAATGGTAATGGCATTACCGCCGGTTTCCTTCCGGCCAAAGGTCATATGGGCAATATTGATATTTTTTTCGCCAAGAATGCGCCCGATGTTTCCAATAAAACCAGGCTTGTCCTTGCCGAAGAGTATGAGCATATATTTATCAATAACGGCCTCAATTCCATAGCCATTGATGTCAACAATCCTCGGTTCGTTTTTGCCAAAGACAGTTCCTGAGAGTATGGTCTCGCCCTGCGAGGTGGTGATTTTTGCCGTAATGAGGCTCGTGAAATCACTCACGCCGCTGCTTGTGGTAATGTTGGTCTTAATACCTCGTTCTGCTATAAGATGGGGTGCGCTGACCAGATTTACGCCGTATTCAAGGACGGGCTTGAGTAGTCCAACCATAAGGCTATCTGTGACAAGGCAAATATTTTTCTTTGTAATTTCTCCCGTGTAAATAATATCAACTTCTTTGATTCCGCCAACGGCAAGCTGGGAGAGGAGCAATCCCATCTTTTCTGCCAGGAGGATATAGGGTTTCAGGATATTGTATTCCTCAATATTGTATGGGGGAAGGTTTACAGCATTTCGGTAACCCTTTCCGGTAAGGGCATCTGCCATTTGTTCTGCAGCTTCTACTGCAACTGCGAACTGAGCTTCTTCAGTGGATGCGCCCAGATGAGGGGTCGTGATAACCTGTTCTAGCTCAAGGAGCTTGTTGCCTACGGGTGGTTCCACGTCAAAGACATCGATGGCGGCCCCTGCAACCTGGCCGTCCTTAATGGCCTGATAAAGGTCTTCTTCAGAGATGATGCCTCCCCGTGCGCAATTGATAACACGAACTCCCTGCTTCATGATCTGGAATTCCTTGTGGGTAATAAGGTTTTTTGTCTGGTTGTTAAAAGGGATGTGCATTGTGATGTAATCAGCCTGAGAGAGCAATTCTTTAAGATTTTTTGCAATATTGATGCTGTATTGAACGGTAACTTCCGGTGAAATGAAAGGATCGTAGCCAATGATCTTCATTTCTAGCGCTGCAGCGCGTTTTGCAACCTGCCTTCCCACCCTGCCCAAGCCGATAATGCCAAGCGTCTTTCCGGCGATTTGAATGCCGGTAAACTTCTTTCTCTCCCATTTGCCCGCTTTTACCGAGGCGCATGCCTGTGGAATAAAACGCGAGAGAGAAAAGATCATGGCCACGGTGTGTTCAGCCGTGGATATGATATTCCCTTCAGGGGTGTTCATGACAACAATGCCTTTTTTGGTAGCCGCTGGCACATCGACATTATCCACTCCTACGCCTGCCCGGCAAATAGCCTTAAGTCTGTCAGCCCTTTCCAGGAGGGATGCGGTGATTTTTGTTCCGCTCCGCAGGATAATCCCGTCGCAAGAATCAACAATGGTTTTCAGTTCATCGGTTTTTATACCGGGCTTGTTTGATACCTTGAGTCCCGCTTTTTCAAGTATTTCAATGCATATATCAGGAAGTTCGTCAGCAATTAAAACCTGCATATCGTCCTTTCTCAAAAACAAATATCTTTAGAATGTGCCAATGCGTCATGGAATAGTAACCATTGACCGCAACGATTAAAGTTCACTATTTTTATTGGTGTCATGGAAAAAATTCTATGTTACTTATTTTCTCCCAGAAAATCAAATTCAAACTCTCTCGCATTGGCATCTGATAAATATTTGCGATACGTATGATTTTTTGTTAAACTACCCGACATTCTATAGAATAACACTTTCTGGTTATATGCTTAGTTGCCACAATCGCAACACAAAGTGTATTTTTAGTACAAAGAGTACCAATAAAGTATGAATTGCAGTCAAGCGGATACCCATTTAATATTTCCTACAATGGAGCATAATTCATGAAAGGCTTACTTTTCTTTTTTATTGCATTGAGCGCAGGCATGCTATTTGGATTTTCCAGGACAACGAATGCCGATAATCAGGCCGATGGACAACAAGTAATGAAGGAATTGGATGATTTTCAAAAGGCCCTCTCTGGCTGGATGAAGAATCTGGATGCCCTGTCATCTCAATTTACTTCCCTTCAGAAAAGTGTTGGCGACAGTATGGCTCCGTTAAAGGAGTTTGAGAAGACCATTAAAGGAAATGAAGCAAAATTGAATTCTATTGATTCAAGGCTGGCAGGGCTAGAGAGGCTCTCGTCGGTGGCAGATGTCAAAGGGCTGCTGGATTCTTTTGGTAAGACCCTTGATGTCCTGAAAAAACTTTTGTCGGACCTGACAAAACGGGTTGAGGATCAGGAGATAAAAACCGCAGTGCTTGAGAAAAGATATCAGGAGGCACAAAGACCCTTGGAGCCAATTAAAAAGGCAATAGATGACCTCAGTAAGTTAGTGACAGATAAATTGGGCGAGCAGGAAAAAAAGATCACAACGGTTGAAGACAGCATGAAGACGGGGACGGCTTCTTTAAACGCTGCAATGAAATCTTTCGATGGACAATCTAAAATCATTTCTGACTTAGAAATGAGATTGAAAAAACTAGAAAAAGGCGGAGTTGTTATTTCGGGGGCAGTGGCCGCGGAGACTCCTCAGGCAAAGCAAGTGACGGCGCCTGTGGGCACTGAAACAGCAAAGGTTGCCGATGGAACGGAAACTACGGAGGTCGTCAGGGAGCGTGTTGTCACACCAGAAGAAGAGGGTTTTAAAGAACTGGGCGACGGATTTTATATTCGGAATGTAGCGCTCTCTCCTTTTGGGTCATCTTCTCAGATTAAAGGCGAGATTAAGAATTTTTCTAGCAGAGACCGAAGTATCGCATCATTTGTCATCAAGGTTTACAATGCTGCGGAGATGCTTTTGTTTACTCAGGATTTTTCTCTTAAAACGTTCAAGATTGGTGAGGTAAGAACCTTTAATGAAATCATCTCCGGCTATACGCCAGTCGAAATTGCACGGTACGAAATTGTTACCAAGAGGAGATATTAAAAATTATTCATGAAAAGTTGCTCCATCATTTTCTTTTTGATATTTTTCTTAGGTATTTCTTCAGCTACTGAATTAACAGCCGGTGAAGAAAAATACTCTGGCATGGTGCTGGTGCCAGCTGGTGAATTTACGATGGGTGATAGTACGCGCTACAATTGGACTTTTATGCTGGCGTATAATATTTATGATGGGCCTGAACATGTTGTCTATCTTGACGCATATTACATTGATAAATATGAAGTAACTAATGAGCAGTATCAAAAATTTGTTTCCGAAACAGGGCATTGCCAGCCGAGATGCTGGAATGACGTCAGGTTTAATCGGCCGAACCAGCCCGTTGTCGGAGTTACCTGGGAAGATGCAACAGCATATGCGCAATGGGCTGGCAAACGTTTGCCAACAGAAGCCGAATGGGAAAAGGCTGCGCGCGGTACGGATAAGCGTTTGTGGCCATGGGGCAATAAATTTGATAAAACGAAATGCAATGTGTGGGAATCTGGCGAAACGGGACTCAGAGAAACAAAGCCCGTGGGAACATTTGAAAATGGCAAAAGCCCTTATGGGTGTTACGACATGGCGGGAAATGTTTGGGAATGGTGTGCTGATTACTATGACCTGAAATATTATTATACTTCTCCGTTAAAAAATCCTTCGGGTCCGGTGGATGGTTTTCAAAGGGTTATTCGTGGAGGAGGACTTCTTTACTTTGGGCATTTTGCACGTTGTGCTGCACGCTACCGCGTACCGTGGTATGCGCAAAGTCCTCAAATTGGCTTTCGTTGCGTAAAGTCAATTAAAAAATAGATGCGCTGGTTTCTGAATGAAAAACGATCGGGTATAGAAAGCAATCATGTCTGTCTCCTACCCAATGCATCATTTGCAAACGCCTGGTTTGCAATAGCAAAACGATAGTTAATACAGGTACCTCGCGTTTCCGTTCTAACACCAGGCAGGCAAAATGTCGTTCTTTGTAATTTGTTTGTATAATTTTAGATTTTTGAGGAAATGAATTTTCGCCGGGGAGTACTTGAAAGATGTTGCCAACAGAAAAATGAACTGTATAAAATCATTTAGCTTGCTCTTATAAAGGAATTGTAACTAATTTGGCTTTGTTGTATCCGTGTGTTTTGGCTGATTAAGCATTTCCTGGATTTGTTTAAAGGTCTTCGTGTCAACCCGAAGCTTGCCTTTGATATCTGGCACTCCAAAACGGGTTGCCATATCATCAACATCAAGGAGATTGATATCCAGGCTAGAAATGTTCAAATCAGCAAGATTCATGTTGCGGGCAGCCTCTAGGGCGACAATAATATCGCCACCTATACCAGAAATCGCCTCTCTTCGGAGTTTTTCTCCCTCAGCCTGTGCCTTTTTGATCAGGAGATTCCCCGCTGCCTTGCGTTGATCTTTGTAAAGATCTCCTTCTGCCTTCTTTTGTATCAGGTACTTATCAGCTTCTGCGAGAAGCTCGATCGTCTTTTTTGTGGTTTCAGCATCAAGCACCGTAATCGAACGTTCTTTGTCACCGGCTATTTTTTGAGCAACGGCCTCTGTGTCTGCATCAATAGTCTGAGTAATACCTCTTTGCTCAGCGGCTAACGCCTTTGATTTGTTTAAAACATTATCAAGCTCCGCCAATTTAATATTTTTAATCTTTCTTTCGAGCTGTGGGTCAAATCTCATTTCCAAAATAAGTACGTCGATAATGTCAACGTGTTGACTGTAAAGTCGACTGGTAAGCTCTACTTTGAATTCTTCAGCTCTTTTTCGCTTTTCATTAGGATTGTATAAATCCCGTTCAGTCATTTTTCCAAGTACACTTCTGGCAATGTCTCGTATCTCGTTTTCTACTATTATTTTGTACCGTTCACCAACACCGATATCCTGTCGTAAATTCCATGCCTGTCCCTTTTTGATCTGATATTTAACGATGATATCTGCGGAGACATCATAGTCATCTGCCGTTCTGATTGCTACTTCCTGTCGCTCATCATGTCCCAGATGAGAAACTTGTTTTGAAAGTTCAAGTGTCTGTACCGTGCTATCATAAAGATCCCATTGATCAACGCTCGAAATTGCCCTATGCCATCCAGGACCATAATCCTTTTGTGCCAAGCCTCTCTTTACACCCCAAATGATTGTTCTTACCCCAACCTGATCTACCCCAACCTTTATGACAAAGAATTTTATCCCGATGATAAACAAAACAATAAAAACAAAAATACCGATAGGAATAAGATATTTTGTTGTCAGCTTGCCTATATGCATTGTTACCTCTTTACGAAATAATGTCGGATGTATTGATGCTATTTATTTATGGTGACTTGTCTGGTCCTGGCTTTAAAGGGCTAACCAATGCCGCATCAGGAGGTTCTGGAAACATATAATCGATTTTAGGCGCATCCTCAATATATTTAAATCTTTGTATACTTTGCGGAGTTTCGATGCCTTGCCGAATAATAGGGGTGCTTCTGACGATAGCCTGTTTTAAGCGTTTTGCATACTCAAGCCTGACCAAATTACGTCCACCGTCTCCTTCTAAAGCATTGCGTAACAGCCTGACACCTTCGGCGTCGGTCTTTAGATTGTCAAGAATTGCCTCCGCATCTTTTGCAAGCCTTTCATACTCAGCGTCTGCCTCAAATCTTGCCCGAATGAGATAGGCGTCGGCATCTTGTTTTTTTGCCTCGCTACTACCTCTTGCATCCATGATGCGTTTATCACATTCACCGCGAAACCTTGCCACCTCAACTTCTAATTTTTTCGTTTCCTCAACTACGACCCTTCGTTGATTTTCCATTGCTGCGGAAGCCCTGGTTTTTTGTTCTTCCACTTCTTTGTCTGCCAATCTTCGTTCCTGAATTTTTTCGGCATATTCTCTATAATAACGGTAGTCTGATAAGTCTATAGAGGTAACAGTGAAGCCGTGAGGCTCCAGCATTTTGTTGATCTCTTGTTGTGCGTTTTGTGCCTTGATATCACGCTTGGAAGCAATAGGAAACTCATCTAATGTTAATTCGCCGTAACAATAGTAACAGATAGTACGTGCATAATCATACAACCATTTTTGCTTGAAAATGTCACCTACTCCGGTATTTTGGACGATATGTATGGCGTATTCCGGCCTTAGCATATAATGGATGTGCAAATCCAAGACAACATCGCCACCATCTATGGATTTTACCATGAGGGGATTGCCCTGGGGATGTTTTTCGTCTATCTCAGCCGCCGTCATTTTTAAAATCTGTACTCGTTTGTCCAGTATGTAAATATCTTGAATGAAAGGATAATAAAGGACAGCGCCAGCTCTATTTATTAGTTTTATGCCGCCGGTAAGATTGTTTACGATAACTGCTACTTCGTCAGCAGCAATTTCTTTCCAGCTCAGTTCTTTACCGCCATATACTCCACCGATTATTATCCCTATAATAATTACCGTTGTAATAATCTTCCTGTATATATAAAAATGCTGAATCTTTGGTTTGAATGACTTATCCATATTCTGTTCTTTTTTCCAAAGGTAATTGTTGGCAAAGAATTATGATTTTTTTCTTACTCATATGTATTTGGTGGATAATTATAAAAATATATTTTTATAACGTCAACAAAAAATTAAAAAATACAAAATTACAAAACTCTTTTATTAATTTGCTTTACGATAAAATATTTTTATTTTTACAAATTATGTGGTTAAATATTTTGCACAACTGTTTATTTTGCAAAATATAAAAAAATTCAAACTGCAACCTTGGTTGCAGTTTTGTAATCAGGCCTTGTTCGTTTTTTGCTAATTTATAGCTTCAATTTCTTTTGTTTTTCTTGTGTAACTGTATACAGAATGCTTATTAATAATGCATTGCCTTATATAATTATATCGCCTTCCGATTATTTAGGAACATTATTTGCCTGTTTTTGCCTTGGCTAAATGTTTTGATTATTATCTGTTATATATTGGGGTGGATTTAAAAGGAAGAAACCAATGACTTTTCATTTGTCCTAATCTAACCCGGGAGGAAAATTGCAAAATCCCGTCTTGTGAGTGAATTTCGGGACGAATGAATAGCACAACGAAAAACTTTGTAATTTCTAAACGCTAAGTTGGGTCTTCGGCGGCTTTCTGTCTGTAATGCGACGAACCCCTTTGTTCTATAACCACAGCCTTCAAATTCCTTGTCGTTTGCTTTGTGATTCTGTGTCGGATCGGTCGGTTGATATTTATTTGAAAAATATTTATTTGACATTGGTTTGTTTTTTTGTTACCTTATTGCGCAAAAATATATCTGACAGCTTAGAGGTTGGGTGGCGGTTTGTTTTTTTTTTGTCGTTTTGGTCAGATTTTAAGCGGACTGTACGTGTGGTTTAGTTCTTTGGGAGAGATTGCTGTGGCTTACCAAGCTGGAATTTTACAGATTTTCTGGATGGGTAAAGGCGCAGCGCATTATTTAAATAGCTGTGTTTTGATAAATATATTCGTATAGACAAAGAATAATTTTGCTTTGTCTGGCCTGCAAGCGCCAGAGCAGTATAAAGAGATTTTTTGATTTGAAATATCTTTATAGGGTGCACAAGTTGAGAAGTATTCAGTTGTTTGATTAGAAGGCTTCTGAAATGTGATTGAAGGCGAAAATGGAGGTCGGATTAAGCCTAAGACGAGACGTAAATATTAATTTTGGTAAGGTAGTCGAGACGATTTTCTGCTTTTTGATTTTATATAAATATTTTTTAGTAAAGAAATATACGCTGAAAAGGTACTATTTGTAAAGAGGAAAGAAAATAACTGGAGGAGGAGAAAGGAGGCACGTTGCTCTAAATTATTTTAGCATGGTAATTTTATCTTGCTAGTTTTGTTGTTAAGTTGGAGTCCAATTGTCCTTTGTTTAGGGAGGTGTATGTAATGAGAAACGGATTGTGGAAGACATGTACGGGTGGTTTTGTCGCTGCCGTCTTCTGCGCAGTGACTGTTAGTCAGTCTTTTGGAGCAGATGCTAAGTCATTAGAAGAAATGGAGAAAGAGTTGAATGCCTTAAGGGCATCCGTCTCGGCTTTGACAGATCAGATTGAATCTGTAAAGCTGGACAAGACAGTGGCGTCATCTTCTTCTGCCACAAAAAAAGATGTTGAAACCTTGAAAAATGAGGTTAGCACCTTGAAAGAAGAGATGAAGACTGCTGCCCAGGCGCAGCCAGCGCTCAAGGCCGAAGATATTGCCGGGAATGTATATTCTGAGTTTGCCAAAAAAATAAAATTGGGTGGGCAGATCAGAACAAGGGCGGAATATGCAAATGGACTCTATCAAGTGCCTGTTAGTAATGGTACACTTCCTGGTGCAACGGGAATTTCAAATCGTTTTTCGTCATATGATGACGACTATGTGTTAAACCAGACAAGGCTCTGGGCTGACGCAGATGTAAATGAGCATTTAAGGTTGTTTATTCAGCTTCAGGACGCGAGGACGTTTGGTGCAGAAGGTTCTACGGTTGGATACGCTTATAGTAATACTGAAAATAGCATTTTTGATCTTCATCAGGGTTATTTTGACTTAAAGAAACTTTTTGACCTGCCATTAACGGTACGGGTTGGTCGTCAGGAAATTATCTGGGGCGATCACAGGGTTATCGGTAACTTTGTATGGTCAAATGTTGGTCGCGTGTTTGACGGCGGCAGATTTATGTGGGATACGGATGAAATTCATGCTGAGGCATTCGCTGCCAGGGTAGATGAAAATGGTTTTATCGGTAAAAGTGCGAGTGGTGGAAATTGGGATAGCAATGAAAATGTATATGCTGCTCAATTGGGGCTTAAAAAGCTTGTTCCTGGTGCGTTGTTAGAGCTTATGTATATTCAAAAGAATGACCAGGACGGTTCATCCACGAACTCTACGTTAGTTTCAACAGGAAATGTCCGTGCACACAATAATCCGGGCGTAGTAATCCATGATGTTGGCGCTAGGATTGATGGTAAAGCTCCAGACCTTGATGCTATTGATTACACTTTGGAAGCTCATGGTCAGTTCGGTGACTATGGTGATATGACGCAAAGAGCTTGGGCATTTGCTGGTAGGACAGGGTACACATTTAAGGATTTGGGCTGGAAGCCAAGGTTTGGCATTGAATATGATTACGCGTCTGGCGATAATGACCCGACTGATAGTACGCATAAAACGTTTGATAATCTCTATCCAACAAATCACTGGCAGAATAATTATGGAGCTATCGATTTGATTTCATGGCAAAATATGCATGATTTCAGGGGTAATGTTAAGATTCAGCCAACGAATAAGTTGACCGCTCAGGTTGATTATCATTACTATTTGTTAGCCGAAGCAAAAGACGGTTGGTATCTTGCGAATGGAGCGTTGGCTACTCCTCGTGGAGGTTATGATACGGGCAGTTCTAATTTGGCCCAGGAAGTCGATTTGACGGTAAGCTACCAATTATATAAGAACGTCGGTATTCTTGCCGGATATTCATGGTTTAATCCACAAAGCTGGATGAATGCTAACGTTGCCAATTTTGATACTAATTGGTTCTACTTACAAACCACGGTTACCTTTTAACAACCATGGCTAGATCATCTGCACGTGTTTTAGTTTGATGGTCATAAATGCATTTAATGTAATGATTTAATGGGTGTTGCTTTTGCAACACCCATTTTTTTTAACCATATTATTGAAATGATGAAGCAATATTATCCTGGCTTTGAAACATTTAAACAATTGGCTGCCAGTAGTAATCTTGTCCCCGTTTATCGGCAACTCTTTGCTGATTCCCTTACCCCGGTATCTGCATTTCAAAAGATTGCCGATACAGAAAACTCTTTTTTGCTCGAAAGTGCTTCTGGCGGTGAAAAGATTTCCCGTTATTCTCTTCTGAGCTCTGACCCGTTTATTGAATTTACAGCATTTGGCACTCGCATAGAAATCAAACGCCGGGGGAAACCAAAAGAAGTAGTACATGCACAGGATCCCTTGGCTATCTTGTATAGTGAGGTAAAATCTTTTACACCTGCACAATTGGATAATTTACCTCAGTTTTTTTGCTGTGGTGTCGGGTATATTGGATATGACACGATTCGTTATTATGAATCGTTGCCAAATATTCCCAGAGATGATCTATCACTTCCTGATATTCATGTCATGTTTTATGACACTATGATCATATTTGATCATGTATCAAAAACCATTAAAGTTGTTTGTACCGCAATGATTAATGATAGTCATTTGGAAAATTTATACCAAAAGGCTGTTAGTAAAATTGATTGCCTTGTTGAAAAATTGCGAACGCCCGTTATGGCATTAAGTGATGATATCATGACCGAAAAGGAAACGAACCTTGTGTTTTCTTCTAACTTCGAAAGGTCTGACTTTCTTAAAGCGGTAAATCAATGTAAAGAATACATCCGTGCGGGTGATGTTTTTCAGGTGGTAATTTCTCAACGATTTAAAATACAGACGAAAGCCGACCCCTTCAGTATTTATCGTGTCTTGCGTGTAATTAATCCGTCGCCTTATATGTTTTACCTTAAGATGGGTGATATACAGTTTGTTGGCTCGTCACCTGAAGTTATGGTGAAGGTCGAAGGAAAGAAGATCGTTGTAAGGCCAATTGCTGGTACCAGACGCAGGGGGAGAGACGACGCGGAGGATCAGGGTTTTGCCCAGAATTTAATTGATGACCCTAAAGAACGGGCAGAGCACATCATGCTTTTGGATTTAGGAAGAAATGATGTGGGAAGGGTGTCTCGTTTTGGAAGTGTGCAAATTGATGAAAAGATGGTTATTGAGAAATACTCCCATGTTATGCATATAACCTCCAGCGTATGCGGTGAACTGGAAGCAGGCAAAAATGCGTTTGACTCGCTGAAGGCTTGCCTGCCAGCAGGTACTTTATCCGGCGCACCGAAAATCAGGGCGATGCAGATTATCGATAGCATTGAGCCTACAAAGAGAGGGCCTTACGGCGGGGCAGTTGGTTATTTTGATTTCTTTGATAATATGAATACGTGTATAACGATTCGAACGATTTTACTTAAAGGAAATGACGCGTATATTCAAGCTGGAGCTGGAATTGTAGCGGATTCTGTCCCCGAACGGGAATATGAAGAAACGGTGAATAAGGCGAAAGGATTGTTGAAGGCAATAGAAATTGCTGAAAAGATAACACGAGAGCGGGACGTTATAAAAAACGCCTTTAGGAAGTCATGAAATGAGCTTTGCAAAGATTTTGCAAGTCATGGGAATTATTTTGGCATTGAACGCCCTGTATTTTGGCATTGCAAAGGATTCCATGAAGACAGAAATCTTCCTTTTGTTCCTGGGTGTTATGGTTTTTTATGTGGGCAGAATTTTTGAAAAGGGAAAGTGAAAATTCTGTGTAATCGTTAACGACAGGTTCTTTCCTTAGCGGCGGCCTCGTTTTTTTTCGAAGGATAAGGGTAAATCGTACCCCTATTCTTTTTCTTTGATTGTCTCTGTGGTGAAGACATAAATTTCAATGTCTTTCTGCTTCCATGCGCTGGGAGGTAACCCCGCCTTATGTGAGCAGCAAAAGGAGAGAAATTCTTCCTTGTTCCAACCAGTTTCTGTTGCCACCTGAGGCAAAAAACATCCCGACCGGATTCCTTTTTTGATATAGATACCGTGCTTCCCAAGTTCAAAATTGAGCGGATCAATAATGCACGTCAATGGAGACAAGATGGAAATTTCAATCTCCAGTTGGTTGAGTTCCGAAAGGGTGATGCGATTGTGCTCAAATCGTGGATCGTCTGCTGCCGAGGCCGCCGCCATTTCGGAGACTAACTGATAGAGTGGAAGGTCAGACTGAAGGATTCCAATGCAGCCCCGAAGTTGACCGCGTGTTTTTAATGTGACAAAAACACCGTGTTTCTCCAGCAGATCAGGATGGGGGCATGATACGAGAGGCTTTGGTTCCTGTTTTATTGCCACCCTGATGCTTTTTCTTGCAATGTCTAAAAGAAGTCTTTTCGCTTGTTCATCCAAGGGAGTTTCTTTTTTTGTAGTTAAAACAGATGGGAAAAATCTGTGTGTTATAAGAAATCAAATTCGGGATTTCGGGGATTCATGAAACACGTCTGCAGTAAATGTATAAAATTCCATATCAGTGTCCTTCCATGTGTCACGTAATAGTCCGGCTTTCTGGCAAAGGTGGGAAAGGGTTTCTGTTCTATCCCATCCTTGCTCTATCGCAACCTGCGGAAGAAATACAGCACTGGAATGTTCTTTCCGTATAAGAATGCCTTCTTTGCCAACATCAAAATCGTCCGGCTTTATTATTCTTTTTGGGAAGCTTAGAACAGAAATTTCTATAGTAATATCAGAAACTTCGTTTGTCTCTATTGGGTTAAATCTCCTGTCGCAGGAAGAGGAATTTATCGTATTTTCGATAACCTCTTGGAGGAGGGGTGCCCTAGGTAAGAGATATCCAATACATCCGCGAAGCCTGCCGTGTTTTTTTAACGTGACAAAAACGCCACATTTTTCTTTTAAATTTGGGGTCAATTGGCTGTTTATCTGGTTTGGTTTTGGTGGGATACCGGTTTTTGCATAGGTTTCCAGCGTGTTTCTGGCCAAAGACTGGAGCAGCGATTTTTCTTCCTTTGTTAAGGAAATCTGGCGGGTTTCGAGTATTTCTTTTTCTGGTAAAATACGCCCAGATTTTGTACCCGCGGGTTTTGTAAATATAATGGACGCATAACTTACGGAATAAGAAAAATTGTGGGATTGATGCCCGGATGTGTCATATTTTAGTACTTCGCCCGATACAGTATCCGGTAATAATTTCAGGAGCAGCTGAATCGGCATGATCCCGCAAGCGTTTATTCCCGTTTCTTTCCGGTACTTTTTAAGTCCTTCAAAATCCTTATTTCGAATTTTTTTAAATGCACCATAGTCCATAGCCGCGATGTTCTTTTCTATGTCTTTTTTAAAGGGGATGTAACCATAACCTTCCCCAAAATGCGTAAAATCCGAACTTATCACAAGAAGCGTTTTCTCGTCAATCAGTGGTCGCATGGCGTCTGCGATCCGGTCGAAATCATCCTCGATCAATAGGCCGACCATAATAGGAACCAATTGAAAGGCGTTCAGAGACATCTGTAAGAAAGGTAACTGGGTTTCCAGCGAATGTTCTCCCAGATAGGCGCCTTCATATGTCCCAAAAAGTGGTATACCCTTACGGGAGGAATTGGCAGGCGTGTTCTTTGAGTTGTCAAGAAGCTGATTGCATGCATCCTGATCTACAGGGATAATGCCTAACGGTGTTTTGAAGCCTTTTGTCTTAAGAATAGATACGCCCCGGAATCGTTTTCCATTTCGAAAATGGCTGGGTGAAAGAACAATGACTCTTGAATAATTGATGCCCTTGATAGCGTTATATCCGTAAGCTGCTACCTGGCCAGAATACTGATAACCCGCATGTGGCGAAATAATAGCGACAGGTCTTCCGTTCGGCGCTGACGCAGGAACAGTTTTAAAAAAACTATTTATCTGATCTTTCAGGATAGTTTCGTTATCGGGATAAAAACGCCCGGCAGCTTGCGGTTCCCATACCTCGATAAGTTCAGTTTGCGCAAGCAATGTTGGAGAGATAGATGGGATAATAAACAGAATTAATAAAATATATACTAACTTCATATATCTGGATTCTATACATTACATTGAAAAATTATAACCCTCCCATTATCAAGGGTCTCAATTCAAAGACCCTAGATAGGTATTTACCTCATCACTTTGTATAGAGGCAATTTCAGCGAGACATATCGTGTGAATAATACCCAAACCTGTGTTAAAGTCAAGTGAAATCTACGGATGGATGATGGAGTTTTAAATTGACATTAAAAAGGTTTTCGCTATAATAATAAGGCTTTTGAGTATAGTATTGCATGTATCATTGAAATTGGTTCTTGTTTTAAATTTGAAAGGAAAAGTACGTTTGCGAAGCGATAAAATTACCAAGGGGCTCGAGCGCGTTCCGGCGCGGGCGCTTTTGTATGCCACGGGCTTAAACAAGGATGATTTGGGCAAACCTTTTATCGGAATAGCCAGTAGTTTTACCGATCTGATTCCCGGACATGTGCATATGCGATCGCTTGAAAGAGCGATTGAAAAAGGGATTCATGCGGGTGGCGGTGTTAGTTTTGTTTTTGGTGTGCCTGGTATTTGCGATGGAATAGCGATGGGTCATGCGGGTATGCGGTATTCACTCGCATCGCGGGATCTTATTGCGGATATTGTTGAGTGTGTTGTAAGCGCTCACTGCTTAGACGGGCTCGTCATGCTTACGAACTGTGACAAGATAACACCAGGAATGTTGATGGGGGCTGCCAGGCTGGATATCCCTGGTATTGTCCTGACGGCTGGCCCAATGATTTCTGGGCGTTCCGGAAAACAAAAGCTTTCTCTCGTAAAAGATACCTTTGAGGCGGTAGGAAAAAGACGAAAAGGGGAAATCAGCGAAGAGGAACTTTCTTGTCTTGAAATGGAGGCCTGTCCCGGGCCGGGTTCATGTCAGGGGCTTTATACCGCCAACACCATGGCTTGTGTTACCGAGGCAATAGGAATGTCGTTGCCGCGATGCGCTGCGTCGTTAGCTATCTCTTCTGAAAAGGAACGGATTGCTTATAAAAGCGGACAACAGGTGGTTGAATTGGTAAGAAAAGGTATTACCGCTCGAAAAATTATGACTAAAGAAGCGTTTGAGAATGCCATTATGGTTGATATGGCACTTGGGGGGTCAACCAACTCATGCTTGCATATTCCTGCCATTGCACAAGAGGCTGGAGTAAAAGTCGATTTACCGCTGTGCGATTCGATTAGTGCGAGAACTCCGCATATAACCAGTATGCAGCCTGGCGGTGAATATTTGCTGGAGGATTTATACTATGCGGGCGGGATCCCGGCCGTTATGAAACGGCTATACAGCGATTTGCACGACTGTGCCACGGTGAGTGGCTTAACTACCATGCAGATTGCAAAGGCGGCAGAAATTCATGATGATGATATTATCAGGGCAAAGGAAAAGGCGTATCATAAAGAAGGCGGAATTGCTGTTTTGTATGGAAACTTATCTCCTGATGGTGCCGTAATTAAACAGACTGCCGTGTCGGCTGGTATGATGCAGTTTAAGGGCATTGCAAAGGTGTTCGATAGTGAAGAAACCGCAATGGCAGCGATAATGGATTCTCAGATTAAGAAAGGCATGGTTGTGGTAATACGATATGAAGGACCGCGCGGAGGGCCTGGAATGCGGGAAATGTTATCGCCTACCGCGGCGCTTGTTGGTATGGGTCTTGGAGAGTCTGTTGCATTGGTTACTGACGGGAGATTTTCGGGTGGCACTCAGGGGCCCTGCATCGGGCATGTGTCACCGGAAGCAATGGTTGGTGGTCCTATTGCGTTGGTAGAGGACGGAGATGAAATATTTATCGACATTCCTAAGAGAAAATTGGATTTGCACGTCACAGAAGAGGTGCTTGCAAAGCGTAAGGCGCGTTGGGTGCCGCCTAAGCCAAAAATCACGCAGGGTTTATTGGCCAGATATGCGAAGTGTGTAACCTCTGCAGACAAAGGGGCGGTTCTTGTTGCAGAATAGCAGTGGCCATATTCTTTTGCCTTGCGTATCGAAGAACTCCTGAAATGAATGCTACCCGGTGGTGTAATGGTAACACTAGAGATTTTGGTTCTCTCATTGGAGGTTCGAGTCCTCCCCGGGTAGCCATTGTATTTTATAGGAAAGAACGAAGCTTCGTGTGGTTTTTGCCGAAGAAGGGAAGATGGCCGAAGGTTTTGGGAGTGCTGATACGTTCGATGTGTGCGGGATAATGATCTGCAGGGAGTGATGGCTGTAAACCAAACAAGGTATGAAGAAACAATGCAGATATCAAAGACGCGTTGAAGGTTGGAGAAAGATATGTCTTTTTTTGTGAAAGATATGAGAGGATGCAATGGATAAAAAAAGAAGGCTGGAAGAAATAAACCACTTGAAGATTTTTTCGGGAAATGCAAATCCTTCTCTAGCAAAGAAAATTTGTGAACATCTATCGATTCATTTGGGAAATGCTTATGTGGGCCGTTTTCCTGACGGTGAAATTGACCTGAAAGTAAATGAAGATGTACGCGGGGCTGACGTGTTTTTAATACAACCTACCTGCCCGCCGGTCAATGAGAACTTGACGGAGTTGCTGGTATTTATTGATTGTTTAAAACGGGCGTCAGCTGCACGCATTACCGCGGTGTTGCCCTATTATGGGTATGCACGGAAGGACAGAAAAGACGAAGGGCGTGTCCCCATCACGGCAAAATTGGTTGCAAACCTTATTACAGAAGCGGGTGCCGACCGCGCACTTACAGTCGATTTGCATGCCGCACAAATTCAGGGCTTTTTTGATATTCCGGTAGATCATTTACTTGCCTTTCCTGTGCTATCAAAATATTTTGAACAGTTGAATGCAGGGGATTTGGTGGTGGTGACGCCTGATGTGGGTGGAATAAAATTAGCCAGAAATTATTCAAAAAAAATGGGAATAAAGATGGCGATTGTTGATAAGCGCAGGATAGGACCGGAAGAGACAGAGGTTGGGTTTGTAATAGGAGACGTTGCAAATAAAAACATCGTAATGGTTGATGATTTAATTGCTACCGGTGGATCAATTGCCCAGGCTGCTAATGTGCTTAAAGAACGCGGGGCAAAAGATATTTATGTTGGCGCTACCCATCCGGTGCTCTGTGGCGCTGCAGTGGAAAAATTGTCTGCTGCGCCGATCAAGGAGATTGTAGTTACGGATACGATACCGCTGAACGAAAAAGCGAAAGGATTAAACAGTAAAATAAAAGTGTTATCTATTTCCGGACTTTTGGGAGATGCGATAACGAGAATTCATCGTCATGAATCGGTGAGTTCTCTCTTTGTCCAGTAATTTTATGTTTTTTGGAGGTAAAATGGATGAAAATCCTGGAACTAAAGGCAGAAAAAAGGACGACCAAGGGGAGTAAGGCAGTTAGAAAACTAAGAATGACCGGAAAGATTCCGGCAATGTTGTATGGCCACAAACAGAACAATGTTATGTTGTGCATGAAAGAAGACGAATTTGTCCGTATTTTGCACACGGGGACAAGGATGCTTTACGTAACCTACGATAATCAAAAGGAGTCTGCGCTTATCAAAGAAATTCAATACGATCACGTTGTGGATCGTGTGCTTCATGTGGATTTCTCACGCATTGATTTGGATGAGAGGGTAAAGCTGAGGGTGCCGATAGAATTAGCCGGAGAGTCTGTCGGCGTAAAGGAGGGTGGCGTATTGACTCACGTTATGAAAGATATAGAGATAGAATGTCTTCCAACGTCTATACCAGAAATGATAAAGGTGGGTGTGACGGATTTGGGTCTGGGAAAGGCGATACATGTAAGAGAGTTGCCTGCATTGGAAGGTATTCGATACATATCTGATGCGGAAGCTGTTGTTGTGTCTGTGCACCAAGCTGTGGAGAAAAAGGCTGTGACTGAAGAAGAACTCCTGGCGGAACCAGAGGTTATTGTCAGGAAGCCAAAAGAGGGAGAAGAATCAGCGGAGGCGGAGAAAAAGGTTTGATGTGGTGTGGATGAATGAAAATTATCGTTGGTCTGGGCAACCCCGGAGAAAAATATTTGAAGACGAGACACAATTTTGGTTTTATGGCAATTGACCGGTTTGCATGGCAACTTGAAACCGCGTGTAATCAGAAAAAATTTCATTCGCTTTTTTGCAAGGAAATTATAGAGGGGGAAGAAGTTGTTCTGCTAAAACCACAGACATTTATGAATATGAGCGGTGTGGCGGTACAAGAGGCTTTAGCCTTCTATAAGTGTGCACTGCAAGATCTTATGGTTGTGGGTGATGATCTGGATTTGCCGTTGGGAAAAATACGGATTAGGCGGAACGGCGGTTTTGGTGGGCATCGTGGGCTCGAATCAATTGCAAATTCTCTTGGGACTATGGGCTTCCCCCGATTAAGAATGGGAATTGGGCGCTCTGCATCAGGAAACGTAAGTAACTATGTTTTGTACCCCTTTTCTGAAGACGAGGAACTCGTTGTTCAAGAGGTTATCGAAAAGGTTTGCAGGGTTTTGAAAACTTGGATTTTTGAAGGGATTGAGACATGTATGAACCAGTTTAATTAATAAGCCCAGCAGAGGATTCATGGCGTCGCAAAGCCGCAGCCAATTCCTCAAAGTCAGAAAAGACGGAGGGTTGTAGTGAAAAAACTCGTTCTGAGGAAAAGATTTTATAAGATCATAATGATAAGGGGTAAAAGGTTTCGTCATTAAGTAAAAACTTTAAATATAGGAGGGAATGAAGTTGAGGATGTACGAAGGGTTGTTTTTGCTCGATAATGCACACGCCAGTTTGGAGTGGGATGTTGTGGTTAAACATATCCATGATATCCTGCAAAAAAACGGGGCTGAAATCCTGAAAACGGAAAAATGGGGTGAAAAAAAATTGGCATATAAAATTAAGGGACATAAACGAGGAACCTATCTGCTGATTCATTTTAATGCAAAAAATTCAGCCATTGTAACCATAAAAAGGGATTTTCAGCTTTCAGATTATATTATTCGTTCTTTGATTGTAAAAGATGACAAGATTGAGGAGCTTTCTCAAATAGCTGCTACAGAAGGATCGGCGGAAAAGAATATTGATAAAATACCAGAAACCGTTATAAAAGAATCGTTGAGAGAAGGCGATATGTCCCGTGAGGTTGCAGACACGATATAGAATTTTAAAGACGTATGCCGTACTTATGGGTCAATCAAAATGAAGCGTAGGGTTTACACGATACGGATGAAAGATATGTTTCTATAAGTTTTTCAAAAGGAGCAGGGTATGGCGAGTCTGAATAAAGTATTTCTTATGGGAAATCTCACTCGAGACCCAGAGTTGAGGTACACTCCGGCGGGACTGGCGGTTGCAAGCTTTGGGATTGCAATTAATAGGGCATGGACCGCGAAAACGGGTGAACAGAAAGAAGAAGTCTGCTATGTTGACATCAATGTTTTTGGACGCAGGGCTGAGGTCGTAGGAGAATATTTTAGTAAAGGAAATCCGATTTTTATCGAAGGGCGTTTGCAATTGAATCAATGGGAAACTAAAGATGGACAAAAGCGGAGCACCCTTCGTGTTATTGCGGATAATTTTCAATTTATTGGAGGATCTGCCAAGCGTTCCGTGGATGAAGCAGGCGCCTCCGCAAAAGAGGTCAAACAACCGGACGGAATTCCTGAGGATGTTCATCTTGATATTAATAATGAGGAAATACCGTTTTAGCGTATTTTTGTGGAATTTTTAATAAGGGTAGGAGATATGACAAAAAGAAGGTTTAATAAAACAAGCAAATGTCGGTTCTGCAGGATGGGAGTTGAAGAGGTAGATTACAAAGATTCGCAAAATTTACCAAAACTTACGACGAGTCAGGGAAAACTTTTTTCGAGAAAACGTTCTGGAAACTGTGCTCGTCATCAGCATTCCGTAAAGGTATCTATCAAAAGAGCGAGATTTATGGCATTGCTTCCATATGTGGCGTAGGAGGAGATAATCATGGAATTGTTGTTGAAGAAGAATGTAGATAAACTTGGCAGAATTGGCGATATTGTAAAGGTAAAAGAAGGGTACGCAAGAAATTACTTGTTGCCAAAAGGATTGGCGACGACGGTTTCTCCTGCCAATGTAAAACAGATAGAAAAAGAAAAGGTCAAGATGGAGTTACAGTTAAAGGAAGAAAGGAAGCAGTTGGAGGGGATCTTAGAAAAAATTTCCGCAGCTTCCTGCACCATTCTTGTAAAAGCAAACGAGGAAGGCAGACTTTTTGGCTCTGTTACAGCCGTTCACATTGCGGATGTCCTGGCAAAAGAAGGATATCCGGTTAACCATGAGATGGTTAAGCTTGATAGTCCGATAAAAGAATGTGGTGATTTTGACGTTGCGATTGCGCTCAATTTTGAATTACAGACAACATGTAAAGTATCGGTAGTTAGAGAAGAAACGGCCGAACCGGAAGAAGCCTAGTTTGCTGTTGAGGAAAGAATAATGGCTATAGAGTCTCTGCTTGAACGCACATTGCCTCAAAGTGTGGAAGCCGAAATGAGTGTTTTAGGGGCAATGCTTCTGGATAACGAAGTTATAAGCCTGGTCATTCCCTTACTCAGCAAGGGCAGTTTTTACAAAACGGCGCATCAGGAATTATATCAGACTATTGTAGATGTCTATGACAAGGGACAAGCGGTTGATTTGGTTGTCCTGAGAGAAGAGCTAAAAAAGCGTTCGTTGCTGGAAAAGGTTGGCGGTACAGAATATCTTATGGAACTGGAAGAGGCAGTTCCTACAATAGGAAACGTAGAATTTTACGCAAATATTGTACGTGAAAAAGCGATAAAGAGAAACCTTATCGAGGTCGCAGCAGATATACAAAAACAAGCATTTAGTGAATCTAGTGATACCGGGCAGTTGCTTGATTGTTCTGAAAGGGCGATCTTCGACGTTACCCAAAAAAAGTTTAATGCCGCTTCTTCAAAGCTAAACGAAATCCTCAAAGAGACGTTTAGCCGTATTGAAAATCTACATGATAGACAAAACAGATTAACGGGATTATCCACCGGTTTTTATGATTTAGACGATCTTACCTGTGGATTGCAAGCGTCAGAACTCATTATCATTGCCGCCAGACCGAGCATGGGAAAGACAAGCCTTGCGCTCAATATTCTTGAACATATAGGGGTGATAGACAAGAAGCCGGTTGTGTTGTTTTCCTTGGAAATGTCGGCACAGCAAGTGGCGCAGAATATGCTTTGTTCTCATGCGCGAATAGATGCACATAAGCTAAGGAAGGGTTTTTTAGAGGATAAACAGTGGAGCGATCTTTCTTACGGGCTGGGGTCGCTTTCCGAGTCGCCGATTTTTATTGATGATACGCCGGGCCTTTCCGTATTGGAAGTGCGTGCAAAAGCCAGGAGATTGAAAGCCCAGTATAATATTCAGTTGGTTGCAGTAGATTATTTACAATTAATGGAAGCGCCGCGCGCTGAAAACCGGCAACAAGAAATTTCCGTAATTTCCCGTGGTTTAAAGTCCCTTGCCCGAGAGTTGTCGATTCCGGTGATTGTTGTATCACAATTGAACAGATCGGTAGAGTCCAGAGAAGGACATAGACCCAGGATGTCCGACCTCCGCGAATCGGGATCAATCGAGCAGGATGCGGATGTCGTCGTTCTTTTGCACCGGGAGGATTATTATGATCCTGAAAGAAAGGATGGAACCGCTGAGCTCATCATTGCCAAACAGCGGAACGGACCTATAGGGGTAATAAAATTAGCGTTTCTCTCCCAATATATGCGCTTTGAGAATTTAGCTTCTGTAGGTAACAAATGAAGTTTTGCAGGATTTTATTACAAGCGACGAGCTTCATCGCGGTGCTTGTTATAATTCTGTGCGTAAGAGGTGAAGTGATATTTTGTGCTGAGATTCAGGAAAAAGCGGTGCAATTTATTAAAAAAATTGAAATCAGAGGAACACATCGAATCAGTCCGGCAGCGATTAAGAGCAGTATTCGGGCAAAAGAAGGCGATTGCTACAACCCATTAACGATCAGCCAGGATGTCGATGCTATCTGGTCGATGGGATTCTTTGATAATATTGAAGTGGAACTGGAAGAGCTAAAAGACGGGCTGAAGCTTATATTTGTCGTAACTGAGCGGGCCGTCATTGACGAAATACAATTTGTCGGGAACGAAAAGATTAAAACCAAGAAACTGGAAAAGCAAATTGAGGTGAAAAAGGGGGATTATTTAAAGTATTATCTGCTGAAATTGGATGAAGATAAAATAAAGGAACTTTACATAAAAAAATGTTTCAGTCGGGTACAGATACATGCGGAGAGTAAAACCGTGGATGGGAAAACCATCGTTATATTTAACATTGATGAGGGCCCTAAGGTTCGTATTTCCAGGATAGCGTTTGAAGGAAATACCGGCTTCAAACGAAGAAAGCTTTTGAAACTGATGGAAACCAAACAAAAGAGATTTCCTGCCTTTATATTTCCGGGAAGATTTGACGCAAAAAAGTTTGAAGCCGATGTAGAAAAGATAAAAGAATTTTACATGAATAACGGATGGCTCGATGTTGATGTCGGGTGGGAAATAGCATATAGGGATGACGACAGGCAGATGTATATTACCCTTCATGTAAAAGAAGGTGAAAGATATTCCGTTGAAAACTTAACCATAGAAGGCGCTGCTCTGTTTACCGACGGGGAATTAAAGAATAAATTAAAACTACAAGAAGGAGGCCCCTTCTTCTTAGACGCAGTAGAGAAGGACACCTACCAGCTCCGTTTGATATATGGAGAACAGGGGTATATTACGACCGTTGTTAAAGAAAAGCATACATTTAGTTCGGAAGGGGCAAAGGTGAATGTGCTTTTTACTATAGAAGAGAAAAACAGGTATTATATTGAAAAGATTAAGATAACAGGAAATGATAAAACGAGGGATAACGTTATCCGTCGTGAATTAACATTTTATCCCGGTGAAAAATTGGATACGGAAAAAATCCGTGATAGCCAGCGACGACTTACCAATACAGGGTATTTTGATATGCAGTCAGGAATGCCAGCCGGAATTAATTTTGAACAAGGCACTGAATCTGACAAACAAAATGTCCTGGTGGATGTAAAAGAGGGGCGAACGGGAATGTTGCGTTTTGGCGGAGGTTTTGGGGCAAACGTCGGAGTGTTCGGAGATATTTCTTACACCGACAGAAACTTTGACGTCACGGATTTGCCGAAAAGTTGGGATGATTTTCTGCAGGGGAATGCCTTTCGTGGCGCTGGTGAGGTATTAACGTTACGATTTAGCCCTGGTTTTAATAGGACGGAAATCATGGCGTCTTTGACAAATCCATCCGTGTTTGACTCTCCTTACAGTGCTGGGGCAAATTTATTTGACTACTTTCGTTGGTATCGGAAGTATGCGCAAAAGGAAATGGGCTCATCGGTTTCCGTGGGAAGGGAAATACGAAGAAATTTTTTTGTAAAATTGAGTCCTGAATTTGATGTTATTGATATTACAAAGCGTGATAATACGGAAAACACGCCACAGGCCGTCCTTGATGCAGAAGGTAGCTATTTGAAAGCTGGTATGACATTGTCAGCAAATATAAACAGAACGGATAATATCTATGCACCGGCGAAAGGATACCAGGGAGAATCTTCAATAGAGGTCGCAGGGTTGGATGTGGATATTGTGAAATATAAATTTCAGGCAACGAAATTCAACACTCTCTTTGAAGTCCCCAAATGGGGTAAACACGTACTTTCTTACGGTGGAACATTTGGTATCGTGGAGTCGACTTCAGGAGATGTTGTCCCTATATTTGAAAGATATTATGCCGGCGGTTACGGTTCTATTCGCGGGTTCCGTTTTCGGGGTGTGTCTCCGGTTGATAAGAAAACAGGTGATCAGATCGGGGGAGATGTATTGATGTTGATGAGCACGGAATACCTTGTCCCCATATATAAGGATATGGTTCGTGCAGCGATCTTTGTTGACAGTGGAAAGGCTGACGAAGGCATTAGTGATATCAATTTTGATCGGTTTAGGTTGTCGTCGGGCTTTGGACTAAGATTTAATGTTCCATTTCTTGGTCGCTCTACGATATCTATTGATTATGGTATTCCCATCATAAAAAAGGACAAGGATGATACTCAGGCTTTTACATTTAATTTTGGAGGAGGTAGTAGTTTTTGATTATGAAAGTAGCGAAAACGGTTGAGGAAAAGAGACGTATGGGAAAGGGTATTCTCTGCATAGTGGCAAGTGTTGTGTGCTTGTTTCCGTGGTTGCTGAATACGACTCAGGCGAAAGAGCCGGAGGTCGCAGCTTCTCCATCGAAAGGGTTGAAGATTGCGGTTGTTGATTTAAATGCCGTGTTTGAAAAGTACGAGAAGAGAAAAGTATTTGATGCACAGCTAAAAGAGCAAGAGAAACAATTCCAAAAAAATGTCACGGATAGAAAAAAAGAACTGGTGAGTCTTGGCGAAAAGATACAATTGTTAGATCTCGGGAGTGATGCCAGAAAAAAAGACGAAGAGACCTTCGAGAAAAAGAACATGGAGCTCGAATCGTATGCGAAATTTGCGGAAAAGAGTCTTGCAAAGAAGTACAAGGACTATTTTGAAAGTCTCTATACAGAAGTATGTAAAGAAGTAGAAGATATAGGAAAACGGGAACAATATGATCTGATTATCAAAAAAGAAGAGCCAGAGTTGCAGAGTAGCGGGATTTCTGAATTGCAGTTCAAGGTCGGAATCAAAACAGTCCTGTATAATTCGGATTCAGTGGATATTACTAATCGGATAATCAATAACCTGAATAAACGATTTTCTGAAGGAACCAAGGGAAAGTAGTTTGTGGTCAATACGCAAAAAACGATCGGGCAGGAAATTGGATGCGCCGGTATCGGGATGTTTCGGGGAGAAAATACAACACTTCATTTTAAGCCTGCATTGTTAAATAGTGGGATATCGTTTGTTCGTGTTGATTTACCAAATCGACCAAGAATTTCTGCACACGTTGGCTCTTTATCAAGCAACTACCGGCGCATATTTCTCAAGCGCGGGGATGCAGAGGTTGAGTGCGTAGAACATCTTATGGCGGCCTTGGCAGGGTTAGGAATTGATAATATCGAAATTGAAATAAATGGCAGCGAAGTTCCGGCGGGAGATGGGAGTGCACAGCTCTTTGTAGAAATTTTGAAAAAAGCGGGGGTTGTTGATCTGGGCGGCGTAAAGAAGGTTTTTGTTGTCAAAGAACCCATGGGGGTTAACAATGGAAATGCAAGTATTTTGGCAGTTCCTTACGAAAAAGGATTGGCATTGTCATATACTTTGGATTTTAACAATTCCTTTCTTCAGCAACAAACGTATGATATTGAGGTTACAGAAGAAAGTTTTTGCAGGGAAATTGCATCAGCAAGGACGTTTGGGTTAAGTACCTATATCGAAGAGTTCAGGCGGCTTGGTTTGGGGAAAGGGGTTACTGATGAAAATAGTATCATGGTGCATGAAGATGGTACAATGACAAAACCAGTTTCTCAGAGACCCGCAGAATTGCGATTTCCCGGTGAACTGGTAAGACATAAGATTTTAGATCTGATAGGGGATCTTTATTTGGCTAATGTCGTTATCCAGGGACGTATTATTGCAAAGAGGTCCGGGCATTCGTTGAATGTTCGGTTAGCAGAAATGATTGTAAACAATCTGTGATTCGAAAAGAATTATTGCGTGGCAATGAGAAAAGAGCAAAAGTATTGGAAATTTACAAAAAAGGAAACAGGTTGAAGATTCACAGATCGGCTATTGTGCACCCGGATGCTGTTTTGAGCAAAGAGGTAGAAATTGGCCCTTATAGTATAATCGGCAAAGACGTTACGCTTGGAGAAGGAACTGTTATAAGGAACAATGTTACTGTAGCAGGTATTACGGTCATCGGGAAAAACAATATTATTCACCCTAATGCTATTTTGGGAGCTGAACCGCAGGATCTAAAATATCGTGGTGAGCGAACTTCCCTAATCATGGGGGATAACAATGTGGTAAGGGAAGGTGTAACCATTAACAAAGGCACGGCTGGAGGCGGTGAAAAAACGGTAATCGGCAATAATAATTTTTTCATGGCATATTCGCACATTGCTCATGATTGCATTATCGAGGATAATGTGCTTTTGGCAAATGGGGTGCTCCTGGGCGGACACGTTGCGGTAGAAAGATGTGCCAAGCTAATGGGGCTTGTAGGTATACAACCCTTTGTGACTATTGGTCGATATGCTTATGTAGGAGGCCATACCAGGATTGTTCAGGATGTCCCGCCGTATATGATTATCGAAGGTCACCCTGCAAAGATACGTCAGGTGAACGTCATTGGATTAGAGAGGGAAGGATTTTCAAAAGGGCAAATTAATGAAATCAAAAAGGCGTTTCGTAAAATATTCCGTTCAGGCAAATTGAACAGAAGAAATATCTTGGAAGCATTGGAAGATAATAAAGATGTTTCTCCTGAGGTCATGTATTTGGTTGCCTTTCTGAAAAATATCGACAAGGGTAAGTTCGGAAGGTATCGGGAGGCTTTTCGATACCCGGTGGCAATGGCAACTTGATTATGTCTGATTTAAAGGTTGCGGTAATTGGCGTTGGTCATTTGGGAAAAGAGCATGCAAGAATTTATGCGGAACTGCCAGGGGTGTCTCTGGTTGGGGTCGTTGACGTCCAGCCCCAGCAAGCAGAGAAAATTGCACAGCGCTACCATACGAGATATTTTTCAAACTATAAGGAGGTGATTGACCAGGTAGAGGCTGTGAGCATTGCAGTTCCTACAAAATCTCACTACGCTATAGCAAAAGAATTTCTTCAGAACGGAATTCATGTCATGATTGAGAAACCCATGACAGGCACAGTACAGGAGGCGAAGGATTTAATTGCTATGAGCAAAACAAAAGGAGTCGTGCTTCAGGCGGGGTACATTGAGCGGTTTAATCCTGCAATAGATGCGATAAAAAAACTCGCAATCAATCCTCGGTTTATTGAGTGCCACCGTTTGAGTCCGTTTACCTTTCGTTCCGCAGATATCGGTGTGGTGCTTGATCTGATGATCCATGATATCGATATAATCCTGCACGTAACGGGGTCAAAGATAAAAAAATTTGATGCCGTGGGAGTAAATGTCATTTCTGATAAAGAGGACATTGCAAACGTCCGTATCCAATTTCAGAACGGTTGTGTAGCGAATGTTACCGCGAGTCGGGTATCAATTACATCGATGCGTAAAATGCGATTGTTTTCTGAGGATTCATATATTTCTATTGATTATCAGAAAAGGGATGCATTAATATATAAAAAATCGCCCAAGTTGACGTTAAAGGCTTTAAATTTTTCTGAAATGGATGTCTCAACCATTGCCGATTTGAAAAGTTATGTGTTTGGTGACTTATTAAAAGTGGAGCATATAAAAATGGATGATTGTGAACCACTAAAAAAGGAACTCAGCTCTTTTGTTGATTGTGTTGTAGGACGCAAAGAGCCTGTTGTTTCAGGAGAAGAAGGATTAAAGGCTATTGAGGTCGCAAATGATATTGTGTGCGAAATAGAAAAAAATCTCAAATTAATCCACAATGCAAAGAGTAGGGAGGACAAATTATGACGTCGTTCGATTTTTTACATATCGACGCTGAGATTCGTGAGGGTAAAATTGCAGGAAAGGCCGGAGGAGTATTGGGCAAAATGTTACAACCTTACGTGGATCAGTTTTTTGAAAAAATTAATTCCTTAAAGGTAATTGCTAATATTCAGGGTATGCACGTTTACAATTTGTATAACCCACCATTTCCCAGTCAGGCAGGCATGAGATTTCTTGAACGGAAGTTGAAGATGATGCTATATAAAATGGCATTTCCTGTCACCGCTAATTTAGCCATTACTCATAAATGCCAATGCCAATGTATTCATTGTAGCGCAGATCCTTTTATTGATCCTACAAAAAAGGAGCTTACGGTAGAGGAAATTAAAACTGTTGTTGATGGTGCATTAGATCTTGGTGCAAGCCTCGTTATCTACGTAGGGGGAGAACCCATGCTCCGTGAGGAGCTTTACGATCTTATTCACTATGTGGATAAAACCAAGGCAATCTCTATGATTTTTACTAATGGATTGCTCCTTACCGAAGAGAATGTCCAAAAGCTTGCTAAGGCAGGGCTCTTTTCCTTAAATATCTCTATAGATAGCAGTGAACCTGAACTGCACAATGAGTTCAGAGCGGTGCCAGGATGCTATCAGAAAGCCTTTGCAGGAGCAGAACGTTGCCGCAAGGCGGGCATCTTGACGGGGATTTCTACTTATGCAACCGGCGAAAGCATCAAGACAGGAAAGGTTGAAAAACTCTTAAAAATCGCACAGGAACAGGGATTTTCAGAGGTAACGATTTTTGATTGTATTCCATCAGGTCGGTTCTTGAAGGACACATCGAAGATATTAACGGCAGAAGACCGGAAACAATTAATTGCCCTGACGAAAAAGTATCATGAAATGGACCATCCTATGGGAATTAATTGTATGTCGATTATCAATTCACCGCGTGGTGTGGGTTGTTATGGAGCACAGTCACAATTTTATATGACGGCATACGGCGATATTAATCCCTGTGATTTTAACCCGATCAATTTCGGGAATGTGCGTGACTTGCCCATTCAGGAAATCTGGAAGAAAATGGTAACGCATCCTGACTTTAGCAAGCGGTACCCCACCTGCCGTATGCAAAGCAAGGCATACCGGAAAAAATATATTGATCCGCTTCCAAAGAATGTGCGGTTACCGGTAAAAATAGAAGATATCGCGCCTGTCGAACTTGCCGATCAGGAAATCACCCTTGCAGGGGTAGGATAGTATTTTAACGCTCTCTATCATTACAGGAGGAAAAATATGGACAACGAAATTCACATCACAAAGAAAATGAGCACGGGTGAGGTAACAAAGAAATATCCTGTAACGAAAGCAGTTTTTACAAAATATTTCGGAAAAGGATGCTTCGATTGTCCTTCTTTTGGCACAGAAGACATTAACCTCGCATGTATGATGCATAACACGGATGTTGATAAATTCGTGAAAGAACTAAATGAAGCAGCTCAAAAAGAGACAAGCAAGATTCCGTAAGAATCATCCGTTCTCTATTATAATGGAGACCCGAGTCTCTGTTGTTTTCGGATGACATTTAGTAATGTTCCTGTCATCCTGAAATAACCTTACCTATTGCATGAATATTAGTGAGGAGGTGCGTTTATACCTTGGAGCCGATATATTTAGAAGACAAAATCAAATTTAACAAAGAACACTTTATTCCAAATATTCTTTACGCTTCGCCAAAGGTAAAAATGCCGCTTATTTGTATGGAGCCCGGACAAGAAATTCCGCCCCATGGTGGACAAAGCGTGGGCATTTTTTATGTAAAAGAAGGGAAAGGGGTATTTACCCTCGGAGATAAAAAAATTGATATGAAAAAGGACATGGTTATCATTGCTCCCGAGGGAACACTTAGAGGTATGCAGTGTATAGAAAGAATGATTGTTTTGGCTATTAGTGTAGGATAAATTAAATAAAAAAAGGGAGAGATATGAGTAAAACACCATCCGTTGTTCTCGATGTGAGAAGTATCGTACCCAGAGAAAGGCACTCAAAAATATTTAATACGTTTGACGGTCTGAAAAAAGATGAAATGATGGTCCTTATAAATGACCATGACCCCAAACCCTTAAAGTATCAGTTAGATGCAGAACGGAGCGGACAATTGGACTGGAAATACATTGAACAAGGGCCTGAAGTTTGGAAGGTGGAGATAACAAAGAAATAAAGAGCCGGTACTCATTGTTCCGAAGGTTTTAAATATACGGTTTATTCTCATCAAACATGGTTGAAGAAAAGGAGAAAAGGAGATGAGTGAGGGGAGAAGAATTGTGACCCTTATGGGTGTGTTTGCCCTGTTTGGCTGTATCCAGTTTGGCTGCGAACAGCAGACTGTGAAAAAAACAGAAGCCGTTACTATTAAACAGGCAGGAGAAAAAGAAGTTCAGGCTAAGCCGGAAGAAGTGGCAAGGGTAGAGACGCCTGCTCCTCGTCCTGTAAAGAAAGAAGAAATGGCGTCTCATCCGAAGGACAAGAGGACTATTCAACAAATTGTCTCTGAAATAACTGGCGAAAAGATTGGCCCTGATAATTCAGGAGATCTATACCACGGTGGTTTAACGGCAACGTATACACCGCCAGAAGAACTACTGCCAGGTGAGGGTAAATTTGGGAAACTGTTTGGGTTTTTACCTCTTATCCGATGGTATGACCCTGATCATTACTATACTCCAAACTTAAACGTTTCCGGAGAGTTTAAGCACGAAGAATGTGTTATGTGTCATATGGTACAAACACCAGGTATCGTTGCGCAGTGGAAAAAGAGCAAACATGCAACCGCGGAAAAGGGCATAGTGGGTTGTGATAAATGCCACGGGAATAATCATCAGCAACTCTATATGCCTTCCTGGCGGCATTGTGGCGAGTGCCATCCTGAACAAAAAAATGGCCACCGTGCTGGCAAGGTTGGGTCTCATACGTATGCTTTCCATGTAAGCTTAGTGGAGACCCCGTGGCAGATAGCAAAGCCGGCAGCAGAGGTGACGGCCTGCGCCACATGTCATGGCATAGCGGAGAATCGTTGTGACGGTTGTCATACACGGCATGACTTTTCTCTGGCAGAGGCCAGAAAACCCAATAACTGCGGTATCTGTCACACGGGTTTGGATCATTATGAATATGAGATGTACAGAGAATCGTATCATGGAATGATTTATGAGTCAGAGCAGCATACCTGGGATTGGACAAAACCTATGAAACCCGCAAATTACAAAACCCCCACCTGCGCCTATTGTCATATGAAAGATGGCGAACATAATGCTCAGAAAGCCTCTACGATTAACAGTCATATGGGCACCGCGCTTGTTGACCGGGGGGCGCCAAGGTTTAAAGAGGCCAGGCAGAATTGGGTTGATACCTGCAAGGGCTGTCATTCACCCCGATGGGCGACAGATCAATTAGAGGCTATGGATGAAGCCGTAAAGATAAGCTTTACCAAATGGCGTGAGGCCATGAAGATCGTGGTAGATCTTTACAATGACGGCATGCTGGACCCCATGCCGAATGACTTAGCCCCAGACTATGCAGGACACTATACCTTCAGTCTGTTAGGCGGTGAAGGCAGGATGTACAACGTTTCTGACATAGAACGTACATCCTTTGAGATGCTGGTCTATATAACCAACGCCGTGTACAAGGCTATGGCTCATGGAGCGATGTATGGCGCCACGTATGGAAAAGGCGCCTTTTTGCAAGATCGTTGGCTTATCCAGATAAAGAGTGAGGCAAGCCGGTTAAGAAGGTTCAAGGCGCTTGAGAATCAGGTAGGCATAGAACACAAGGCTTATGACTTCTGGAAGCACGGCGAATATACGGATATGCTCTTGGGTTGGAGAAGAAAACCGGGTGATGTGGACAAATCGGCATGCAAGCACGAGGGTGAAAAGTGCCTGGTTGAATAAATTTAAAATAACAAGTCTCTGGCAAGTCAATAAAAGGCTTAATCCGTTTTTTTGGATTAAGCCTTTTTTGTTTTTTAAATTACCACTATCGAGAGACCGTCAGGTGCATCGCTTGATTCGGTAATTTAATTTCATGCTGCTGGAATTGGACCTGCAGCAACAAGTTTCTTCCTTGTCGCGTTAACCACAAGATTCAGGCCTTCGAGCGTTCTTGCGCCGAGCAATGTCATATCGCCCTTTTCTGCAAAATACTACCTCATCGATTGTGAAATATTTATCGACACGAATTATAGCAAAGCCAACACTTCGTGTGATGATAGTGCCGTTCGCCATCATGAAAGAAACGTCCTTCTTCTCTCTTACCACCCCAATCTTGTCCAGCGCGGTTTCTGGTAGCCAGGTGTACTCGCTGCCAGTATCAACAAGTAGCTTTGATATTTTTGCAATTCTTTTCTTGTCCCTATGGTTTTCAACCAACGCCCCTACGTAAAATGTGTCCATTTTATTTCTTCCCATTTATTCCTTATTTTTTGGAATCATCAGGATTTTTTGCCGTTTGTAAGCAACAACCGTAAAGAAATAGGTTATGCCTGGTATCGTATCCTTCGATAATTTGGCATATATGTGCCTTTTCCATTAGCGCAATTTCTGGTAGGCGGTGCCTACCCTACCTTGTTTCTATAGTTTGTCTGGTCTCAGTTGGTTCAGTTTCTTGCTCGCCGCTGGGTTTCGTTCCAGAATCATGTCATGCAAGTATGGCCAGTATTCCGTTGCCAGCAAGCCGACACCTTGCATGTTGCGCCTGACAAACGATGCTGTTTTGAGCACCCTATGCTTCCGAAGATCGTCGAGGAAAACTGGTGAACCGAGGTGGCAAATTCTGCGTATCTCGCCGAAATATGCATCCCCTTCGCGCCATCCTGCACGACCTCGCGCAATGTCGTTTCCTGAAAACACGAATACATCCGTAATGGCGGAAACCGGAGCGCATTTGTACATCAGCAATAAATCTCCGGGGGTTGCTCGTTTGGACAGTGCCCATTCCATGCGATCATGCTCGTCGAGATATTCCTGTTGATTCTTGATTGCCTGTTGGATCCAGACTTTTCGGGCAACTCCGAAATGTCGCTTCAGTTCAATAACCTCAATCGAGTCGGGAACATCTGGCCAGTCATGATGCCAGCACACAATCACATCACATTGAGTCTGATTATGACCGTGCACCTTAAAACTGCTTGATCTGAACTCGAACTCTATTCTGGTTTTTTTCTCCAAGTCGCCCATTCGCCGGTAGGCAATGCAGTCCGGAAATTGGGGACGTATCTCCTCAATCCGAAATTGGAGTCGGCGCACGACATGAGCAAAGAGAAAGACGACGCCGAGTTCATTGCTTGGCGCGTACTCCATGGGTGCATTCTTCAAGGCAACTGGCTTATGTTTTTCTCTCATTCTCTTCTCGCCCATTTTGTCTTTATTCTATAATTGTCAGCATTTTCTAGCAGTGAATTGTGGATGCAGGCACAAATCGGCAGAATTACGGCAAGAATTACAGATTCCGAAACGATCTACTAACTGTCCAAAAACTTCTCAAACCGGTCAAGCCCCTTTTCGATATTTGCCATAGAGGTTGCGTAGGAAATCCGGATGTACTCGTCAGACCCGAAAGGGGAGCCGGGTACAAAGGCGACATGCGCCTTTTCGAGTAACAGGTTTACTAGCTCGAATGAGTTCGTGATCGACTGTCCGCCAATCTTCTTTTTGTACAAATCGGATACATTGGGGAAGACATAAAAGGCTCCTTGAGGAAGCAGACAAGATACCCCCCCTATCTTATTGAGCCGCTCAAAGATATATTTTCTTCGTCTGTCAAATTCACGTACCATCATTCCGACAAAATCCTGATTGCCTTTCAGCGCCTCCACACCTGCCAGTTGAGTAATGGAGTTGGCTCCGGAAGTTGTATGGTCCTGTATGTTGGTTGCCGCCTTGATGATTTCTTCAGGACCAGCAGCATAGCCTAACCGCCAGCCCGTCATAGAATAGACCTTCGAAAAACCATTCACGGTAATGACTTTTTTGTAACACTCTTCATGAAAAGCCGCCGGGCTAAAATGTTGGGCGCCGTCGTATAATATCTTTTCGTAAATTTCATCGGAGATTACGTAAAGTCCTTTTTCTACGGCAAAGTCTATAATTTCCCGAAGGTCCTTTTCGGTGTAAACCATGCCGGTCGGATTGCCAGGACTATTCATAAAGAGCAATTTTGACCTGGGCGTGATCACTCTGGCGAGGGATTCCTTTGTTATCTTAAAATGTTCCTTGTCGGTGGTTTTCAGAAATACGGGCGTTGCGCCCGCCATGACCACCATTTCCGGATAACTTACCCAGTAAGGAGTGGGAATAATTGCTTCGTCTCCGGTGTCACATAAAACGAGCACAATATTCAGAATAGCCTGTTTTGCTCCGGCAGAAACGATAATCTGTGAGGGATTATATCTTATGTGATTTTCATTGAGGAGTTTTTCGCAGATGGCCTCCTTTAATACAGGAGCTCCTGCGGTGGGTGTGTATTTCGTGTAACCGTCCTTGATGGCCTTGATGGCTGCATTTTTCACATTTTCTGGTGTGTCAAAGTCAGGTTCTCCTGCGCCAAAGCCAATTACATCAACCCCTTTTGCCGCTAGTTGTTTGGCCTTAGCGGTGATGGCAAGCGTTGCCGATGTCTTTACCTCCCTTGCGATCCTTGATAACGTCATATACAAACATCTCCTTTTTTCGTCTGGGTACTTTTCTTTAGTTAAAAAACATGGAAGCACCGGGGCACATAGATGGAAAAGTAAAATTTTAAGATAATTATACCGTTAGGAATTCTCCGTGTTTCTGTGTTTCTGTGGTTCACGGTGCCTCTTATTCTAAAAATATTTTGCCGGGATTTAATATGCCTTTGGGATCCAAGAGATGTTTTATGTTCTTCATAATTTCTAATTCTCTGGGTGGAATTTCAAGGGGCAAAAAGGCCGATTTTACATTCCCGATACCATGTTCTCCCGAAATTGTTCCACCCACTTCCACGGTGTTGCGGAGAACTTCCTCAATCATCCGCTCTGCCAATGCCTTTTGCTGATCTCCCTTGTCGTACATAACATTTACGTGGATATTGCCGTCGCCGATATGCCCAAAGCTGGCAACTTTTAAGGAAGGATACCGTTTGTGGATACCGTCTATCCTCTCTAATATCTCTAATATCCTGCTGCGAGGAACGCAGATGTCTTCGTTGATTTTATAAGGGGCTATATTGTAAAGCGCCGGGGAAATGGCGCGCCTTACCTCCCAAAGCGCATCGCGCTCTTGAACATTTTCTGCGGAGGTGACACGGATTGCATTATTTTTTTTAACAATTTCTTTTACAAGAGACGATTCAGCTTTAACGCTCGTCTCTCTTCCGTCTATATCGATAAGCAAAAGGGCATTTACTTCATCGGGTATTTGAATTTCCTGCTTGTATCCCTGAATGCAAGTGATGCTCGATTTGTCAATGAATTCTAATGCCCTGGGCAAGAGATTGTTGAGAATTATCTGGCTTGCCGATTGTATAGCATCCTGCGTTGTTGCAAAAAAGGCCAAGAGGGTTTCGGTCTTTTCCGGCAGTGGCAGCAGTTTTACCGTAATCTGAGTAAACACGCCCAGCGTCCCCTCAGAGCCGACAAATAGGCGGGTAAGATCATAGCCGGTGACGCTTTTCAGTGTCTTGCGGCCTGTGTGGATGACGCTTCCGTCGGCAAGGACAACCTGCAGTGATAGAACGTAATCCCGCGTAACGCCATATTTTAAACCGGTGATTCCACCGGAACATTCAGCTACATTGCCGCCTATTGTGGAGAACGGAGCACTAGCAGGATCTGGTGGATAAAACAGTTTGTATTTTGCAACCTCGCTTTGGAGCGTTTGGGTGACTACACCGGGCTCTACTGTGGCTGTCAGGTCTTCAGGGTGGATCTCTATAATGTGATTCATTGGGGTGAAATCTAATACTATGCCACCCTTTACCGGCACAGCGCCTCCGGTAAGCCCTGAACCTGCACCGCGGGGATACACGGGTATTTCGTTCTCATGTGCAAGCTGTAATATAGCAGAAACGTGACAGGTAGATTGTGGCCGCACAACAACATCCGGTACGTATTTTTGTTTCGAGCCATCATATGAATAACATATCCGGTCCTCGAGGACGGAAAATACGTTTTCTTTTCCAATGAGTTGGTTTAGTTTTTCTGTAACTAGGGCCGCTTTTGTCTTTTTGTTTGTAGTTGTATTCATGTTTAGCGTTTTAAAGTTCTTTAGTCAGGAGCTTAGCCCTCACCAGTTCCTTTTCCTTTCAATCCATCCTCCTCCTATAACCGTGTCGTCATCATAAAAAACGACTGCCTGTCCCGGAGTAACAGCTCTCTGTGGTTCTTTGAAGACGACACGTACCGTATCAGGCTTATAAGGATATATGGTAGCATCTGCCGCAACATGATTGTAACGTATCTTTGCCTGGACGTTCATGGGGGAATCGAGCCTGTCGATCGATATCCAATTTATCATTGACGCTATCAATTCATCTTCCATAAGTTCGGCCTCGGTACCAATTACGACCGTATTTTCCCACGGATTTATATCGACAACATACCGCGGTGTACCCAGGGCAACGCCAAGTCCTTTGCGTTGTCCAATGGTAAAGAAGGGTGACCCAGGATGTCTTCCCAGAATGTTTCCCTGTGTGTCCTTTAGAAGCCCCGGCGTTATCCGGCTTCCGAATCTTTCAGATAAAAGGGAGCGGTAGTTGTTGTTGATGACAAAACAGACGTCCTGGCTTTCAGGTTTATCCTTGGTCTTTAAATTTAAGTTCCTGGCGACTTTCCGAACCGCTTCTTTGGTTGTCGTACCCAAAGGGAAGATAGTTCTTAAGAGCTGGTCCTGAATTAATGAGAACAATACGTAGGATTGATCCTTGCGGGAATCCGTACCCTTTTTCAGAAGATAGCGGTTATTTGGCTTTTCAACCTTTGCATAGTGCCCGGTTGCAATAAAATCAGCATCCAGCATTTTCGCAAAATCCAGCAATCTGCCAAATTTGAGATCCTGATTGCAGAGGATGCACGGATTTGGGGTTCTGCCATCGAGGTATTCCGTGCAAAAGGTATTAATAATGCGGTCAAAGGCGTCTTTAAAGTTTAGTATATGGAATTGAATACCGAGTTGATCCGCCACGGCACGGGCATCATGTGCATCTTCCAGGCTGCAGCAGACCTTTGTCTTGGTTATCGTATCGAGCTTATCAATACCCAAACGCATAAACAGGCCAACGACTTCATATCCCTGTTCAACCAAAAAATGTGCGGCAACACTGCTATCAACACCGCCACTCATGGCAATAACAACTCTCGTCTTCATATTATAAAAAACCTTTTTCGCTACGTTGTGATTTCGATGTCCTGGTTTCTGTTGTAATCAAAGTTTAAGCGGTACGGGGGTGAAAGAGGTTAAAAATATAATGAACAGAATTATCCCTAGGATCTTGCGTTTGCGGTCGAGGTGGGTAATCTCGTCGATGGGTGCTGGATGTCTGAAGCCAAAGATAAGGAGCAAAATGGCAAAGACCATCCAACCGGGGTATAAAAGGATCGCTATTATGCAAAAGATAAAAATGCCAATGCGGTAAACAATTGCGCTCTTTTTACCCAACAGTGCATACACGATGTGTCCGCCGTCTAGCTGTCCAATCGGCAGGAGATTAAGTGCGGTGACAAATAATCCCGCCCAGCCCGCAAAGGCGACAGGATGGAGATAGATATCCATTCCATCGGGTAACTGGCCAAATATCAGCTTGGATATACATGAAAACAGGATTGGTTCTCCAAGTCCCAGATAATCAGAGGTATCACTGGGTACGGGGCGTACATCCGAGAGATTTAAGCCGATAATAATGGCAGGAATAGAAAAGAAGAGTCCCATAAGCGGACCAGCAGCACCGATATCAAACAAAGCCTTCTTGTCTGGTATAAGCCCCTTCATTTTGATCACAGCGCCAAAGGTGCCGAAAGGTGGAAGAGGAAGTGGGAGAAAATAGGGCATCGTAGCGGCAACACAATACTTTCTGCACATGAAAAAGTGTCCCAGTTCGTGGGAAAGCAGGATCGTCATGATGGTAACTGAATACCAAGGACCATTAACATAATACGTGGTCAAAAACGTTGCAATAAAGAGCAATACATGGATGCGCGCCTTGCTAAAGAAATTTTCTGAAGTAACTTGTTCCATAACGTAATGATGTTATCAAAAAAAACCCCCAAATTCAATTGGATTTGCGTGTCCGGCGGAACAATTGCCGGATATGTCTTATGCTGATACATCCTTTCCTTATGCAGTAGTCAGTGTCCGTACAAATATTTTTTGTGTCATCGTGGAAACGAGTGGGTAAAATTTAGGGGGAAAAGGTTGTAGTGAGGCATAAAGGAAGGTGAAAATGAATTGAAGAGGATGAAAAAAGATGGCAAGATACGACGACAGGAAAAAGGAAGCGGCTCCCGGACGAACATCATTTCCCCGGGTTTCGTCCGAAGACAGAGACACAGGGTATATTTTGGCGATGCAAAGACACGTGTTATCCGACTTGTTCGGACTCAAAAAAACGGTGTTCTGTTGTTGTGGTGAGATGCACCGTAGCTATTATAACAAAATGGTCCAGTGGGTACAAGGACTTATCCTGTGCAGAGATGCGGGAAGGTCGGGTTAACCCAGAGTCCTGCTGTCGGTTGAAAACGCTGTTAGCTGTTTATTGCGCCAATCTGAGAAGGGCAATGGCTACCTATGAATCAGCTTGCTTACCAGCTCTTTTAACGGCGAGGAGTACTTTGCGATGTTGTTTGAGGAAAGACGAACCGTAAGCCGACCTGAAAATGGTTTTTCTGGCTACTCGTTACGTTGAGCACAGAATTCCAAATAATCGTCAACGGAATCTTGGAATGCTTTTTTGGTTCTTCAAAGGACTTGCCTTGAAAAGTAATTACGTCACAGATGTTGACAACTTCACTTGGTCCGAGACACAGAACCCTTATGCTGCATCATGGTTCAACTCCTGTTTCTATTAAAAACCGACGCATCGGGACGACTGTGCCTTTGTCAGTTTCTTTTCTGGGAAGCAGGCGATGAAATACCGCTCGTACATTATTAAGTACATTCGCACTCGCGAACCTCATCTTTCACTAATCTCCGCACCGCATGAAATTAGCGAGCTTTCAATGCCCTTCCAGAGAATATTGGAATGAACTGGAGTCTCGAAGATTGTATGTAACGTTTTAGGAAGCTTAGGCTTCGTTTCTTGGCGATTGGAGTGATAATGCGGGAGCAAGGCGGATCAGCAATATACCGTGTTGTGCAATTTCAGCACGGACAAACTACGTTTGTCCGTGCCATTGCAATTATTTTATTTATGCCCATGATGCTTCCTGGCATTACTGACTCTGCGCTGGAGACCACGCTGCCTGATGCTTGAGCAGTTTCCATCTCCTCTGAATTTCTGCCTCCGCCTGCTTCATAAGCGCTGCGGCAACCTCAGGATTGCTTGCTTTTAGTGCCCGGTAGCGATTTTCATGATAGGCATATTCTTCAAAGGGAACGGACGGGTCTTTGCTGTCCAGAACCAACGGGCTTTTCCCCTGGGCCTCGAGCTGAGGATTATACCGGTAGAGAGGCCAGTAGCCGCTCGCTACGGCATTCTTCTGTTGCTCGATACCCCTGCTCATGTCGATGCCATGCGCAATACATACCGAATAAGCAACAATGAGCGCAGGGCCGTTATAAGCCTCTGCCTCCGTAATCGCCCTGACGGTCTGCGCAAGATTTGCACCGAAAGCTATCTGGGCAACATATACTTTACCATAGGTGGCTATCATCAAGCCGATATTTTTTTTAGGAGTTCTCTTTCCGCCCGCTGCAAACTGGGCAATTGCCCCCAGTGGTGTAGCCTTGGACATCTGCCCGCCGGTATTCGAATAAACCTCGGTATCCATAATAAGGAGCTTTATGTTTTCACCTGATGCCAGTACATGATCAACCCCGCCATATCCAATATCATAACCCCACCCATCACCACCAATCGACCATACCGATTTCTTCACCAGGTAATCAGCAAGGGAGAGGAGGTTTTTTGCATCAGGTGCGGCATCCTTTGATAACCTTTTTTTCAGCTCTTCTACACGCACCCTCTGTTTGTCAATCCCTTCCTGGGTAGACTGGTCGGCATTTTTCAACGACTCAAAAAGTTCTTTTGCATCCGCATACCCAGGGGCCTTGGCCAGCTTATCCAGTAATTCCACTGCCTGTGAGTGAAATTTGTCCACGGTCAGTCTCATACCGAGACCAAATTCAGCCGTATCCTCAAAAAGAGAATTTGACCACGTAGGTCCGCGCCCGTCGGCCCTTTTGGTATAAGGTGTTGTTGGTAAATTGCCGCCATAAATAGAGGAGCAGCCGGTGGCGTTGGCAATAATCAATCGGTCGCCAAACAATTGGGTAAGCAACTTTATGTAGGGAGTCTCACCGCAACCCGGACAGGCACTGTGATACTCAAAGAGCGGCTTTACAAACTGGCTCCCCTTTACGGAATTGGCATTAAACCTCGAAGTGTCCGTTTCGGGAAGATTGAGAAAGAATGCATAATTCTCTGCCTCTATCTGACGAAGCGGCTCCTGAAGCTTCATATTAATAGCCTTGACACCAGGAATCTTGTTCCCCTGCGCATCCTTCTTTTGGCCTGGGCAGTTAAACACACAGGAACCGCATCCGGTACAATCTTCCGGCGCTACCTGAACGGTAAACTTGAGCCCTTTCAGTTCTTTTCCTGTTGCGTCGACCGATTTAAAATTTTGAGGTGCACCTTTTAGCGATGCGGAATCATACGCTTTTATCCGGATTGTTGCATGAGGACAGACAAAGGAGCATTGGCCGCATTGAATACAGGCATCAGGCTCCCATTCGGGGATATGCACCCCGATATTTCTCTTTTCATACTGTGTCGTCCCGGTTGGCCAGGTGCCATCTGCAGGTATAGCAGAAACGGGCAGGCTATCTCCTTTGTTGGCAACCATCTTTGCCGTTACCTTCTTAACAAAATCAGGTGCATCTTCAGGCACCGGAGGCCGCATCCTGATCTTGCTGGTAATCTTATCGGGCACTTTTACCTCTACAATATTCTGAAGCGCCTTGTCTACTGAGGCATAGTTCATCTTCACTACGTCCTCACCTTTTTTGATATACGTTTTTTTGAGTTCCGCCTTAATCGCCTCAATGGCCTCTTCCTTAGGAATAATGCCTGAAATAACAAAGAAGGCGGTCTGCATGATGGTATTAATCCTTGAACCCAACCCGATCTCTTCGGCGAGAGCGATAGCGTTAATAATATAGAACTTCATTTTCTTTGCGATAAGCTGTTCCTGCACCTCAATCGGCAGACTGTCCCACACTTCATCTTTATTGTGAGAGGTAGTAAGTAAAAATGTTGCGCCTTCCTCCGCACTGGATAACATGTCGAATTTTTCAAGAAATGAAGGATTGTGACAGGCTATGAAATCTGCCTTCGAAACAAGATAGGGATTGAGTATCTTGTCCTTTCCAAAGCGCAGATGGGATACCGTTGTTGAACCCGATTTTTTTGAGTCATACACAAAGTAACCTTGCGCATAATTATCCGTTTCAGAGCCGATAATCTTAATTGTGTTTTTATTTGCACCAACGGTGCCATCCGCACCCAGCCCGTAAAACAGCGCCCGGTATGCCCCTTTCCCTTCTATCGTAAAGGATTCGTCGTAAGCAAGGCTGGTGCCCGTGACATCATCATTGATACCAATGGTAAAGTGGTTCTTTGGTTTATTCTGTGTAATATTGTCAAACACGGCCTTCACCATCGCAGGGGTAAAATCCTTTGAACCGAGCCCATAACGGCCTCCGACCACCACCGGATAATCCTTAAATTTTGCTATGCCCTTATCCATTGCTTCGCCGATGGCCGTTCTCACATCAAGGTATAAGGGTTCGCCAATAGCGCCGGGTTCCTTGGTGCGATCAAGGGCGGCAATTGCTTTTACACTGGCCGGTAAACTGTCAGCAAAGGCAGCCACATCAAATGGCCGGTAAAGTCTCACCTGAACGAGCCCCAGTTTTTCTCCCTTCGCATTGAGATTCTGGATGGTATTGAGTACCGTCTCTCCGGCTGAGCCCATAATGATAATAACGCGTTCCGCATTGGGTGCACCAGAATACTCAAAGAGTTTGTACTGACGTCCGGTAATCTTTGCGAACTTATCCATTGCCTTCTGCACAATAGCCGGAGTTGCATGATAATATTTATTAACCGTTTCCCGCCCCTGGAAGTATACATCCGGGTTCTGCGAGGTGCCGCGGATATTGGGGTTGTCAGGGGTAAGCCCCCTCTTGCGATGGGCTATAACAAGCTCATAATCAATCATCGCCCGCATATCATCGAAGGAAACCTCTTCAATCTTTTGCACCTCATGAGACGTCCTGAAACCGTCGAAGAAGTGCATAAATGGTATTCTGGATTCGAGGGCAGACGCCTGGGCAATTAAAGCGAAGTCCATCGCCTCCTGCACGTTTTTTGAGCATAGCATGGCAAAGCCTGTGGAGCGCGCAGTCATGACGTCTGAATGATCGCCAAATATGGATAGTCCCTGACATGCCAGGGAACGGGCGGTTATATGAAATACCGTTGGGGCAAGTTCTCCGGCAATCTTGAACATGTTCGGAAGGAGCAACAAAAGCCCCTGAGAACAGGAAATAGTGGTTGCCAGTGCGCCTGTTGTCAGTGACCCGTGCACGGCGCCTGCAACTCCTGCCTCCGATTGCATCTGACTTACCTTCGGCACCGAACTCCATATATTTACCTGCCCGGCAGCCGATTTCGCATCGCAGATTTCCGCGATAGGTGAAGAAGGAGTTATGGGGTAAATTGTAATAATTTCATTTGTGGCATGCACCACATGTGCACACGCCGTACAACCATCAACCGTTATCATTTTACGACTCATACATTCTCCTTGTTGGTCTTGGTGTTGAGAAAAAACCTGACGCGGCCATACCGCAACCCAATCCCTTTCCTAGTAAGGGATGTGTAAAAAACTCAGCAAAGAAAGATTTTATATGATTTTTTCGTCTCAAATCGTAATTTAATTGTATAGAAATTTTCATTTTATTTAAGCGAGTTACCGGGTGGCACTGACAAACGTCGTTTGTCAGTGTGATATATTCCAAATCCGTGTGTATTTTCAAACAACATGGACAAACCAGCTTGTCGTTTGGCTGATCCTTCGGCAGGCTCAGAATGTAGCGCCGTGCATGATGGGTCTGACGAACCATCACGACGAAGTCCATACTACCTTATAACCGAAGACATAACTTGTGATCCGTAAATTTGCTATCTATTTTCATTGTACCCTAGTGTCTCTGTGGTAAATACAAATGATATTCATTTAAGATACATTATTTTTCCTACATTGTCGAGGAAATATATTTTCTATGTAAAAACTCGACCACAAAACGACGTCCATATTACGGTTCACAAAGTTAACTCCTATCTTTGTAAAAGGTTAAAATTAAAACAGAAACATTTTTAATATTGACTTCAAAAAGACATGAACGTATAATGTTCTTCCTTTGGATTTTTCTTGGAGAAGAATTTCTGTAAAAGGATACGTCGATGTATATTATTCTTGGATACGATGAAATCGCCCATGCTCTGGCCAGAAATTTAAGCAGGTCTGGCGAGGAAACCCTGGTGGTTGGCAATGACGAGGCTGTTTTTGCGGGCTTAAAAGAACCCAATCTGCGCACCGTGGTTGCCGATATTCATACCGTAGACTTTGGTTCGTTACCGATGAAAAATGCCATCGCCCTTATCCTTCTTCAGAAAACGTACGATGACAATTTGATCTTAGCAAACCGTATCAGGAAGTTATTTCCGGATAAATTTGTCTTATCGCGCGCAACCGATGATACAGAGGATGCTGAATTATTAAAGAATGGTACAGATCGTACCGTGCAAACCGTTAGGATTATTGCCAATGCATTACAGAACGAGCTAGAAACTGCAAAGCTGAAAAGGTCTGTTTTTCGTTTAGTAAGTGTTATTCAGGCGGCAAAGAGCAAGGGACTGGCTATTTTTTTGCAGGATAATCCTGATCCCGACGCCATTGCCTCTGGATTTGCACTTAAACGAATTGCTGAAAAATATAATATTAAATCCAATATTTATTACGGTGGAAATATCGGTCATCAGCAAAATAAGACCCTCGTCAATTTGTTGGAAACGGATCTGATTCGGTTAAAAACCACGGATGAGGTGCTGAAAATAATTAATGCCGCGGATAAGGTAGCATTAATAGAAGCGTCTATTCCTTCAAAAAATAATATATTGCCAATAGATACGATTCTTCACATTATCATTGACCATCATCAAACGGACTTTAGTCTTGTTAAAGGTGAGTTTGTTGAAATTTTACCCCATATTGGCGCCACGTCTACAATCATGACACGGTATTTGAGGCATCTGAATATTGTTCCTGATCCACCCCTTGCCACGGCCCTTCGTTATGGAATACGGGTAGACACAGGGGGGTTTACCAGGAATACAACCACGGAAGATCTCGACGCAGCGGCTTACCTCTCGCCTTTACTGGATACGGCGCTCTTAAATCAGATCGAAAATCCTCCCATGAGCGCAGAAACCATGGATATCATCGGAAAGATTATACGAAACCGTGAAATACGGGGTTCGTATCTGATATCTTTTGCAGAATTTATAACTGACCGAGACGCATTACCGCAGGCGGCTGAATTGATGTTGCAAATGGAGGGCGTATCTACCGTTCTCGTTTTTGGTATCGACAAGGATAAAGTCCAGTTATCGGCGAGAAGTGTAGATTCAAGGATCAATCTCGCATTTTTATTACAAAAGGCTTTTGGATTTATGAATGCAGGTGGACATGCCAACATGGCGGCAGGAAGTATCGACTTAGGGATTTTTGGAGACGTGAACGATAAGAAATCACTTTCAAGAATTACACTTGATGCGGTAAGAAAAAAGTTTTTTTCTGCGGCAGGAATAGATATAGAAAAACGGGAAATACCCGACGACTTAGAATTAATGGTCGGCAACAGTATTAAGGATTAATCGTAATAACTATTTGAAAAATTAAGGAGGGGCACTATGAGAAAAGGGTTTTGGGTATTAGGTTTAATAAGTCTTACCATTTTTTTAAGTTCTTGTGTTACCACAGAAACACAAGTCAAGGAAACAAAAACACCACAAGTAAAAGCGGAGACTCTGAAAGAGACCAAAAGACCGCAGGCAATACCAATACCTACTCCAGAAAAAACTATTGCCCCTGAAACTCAAGTAACAAAACCAGAAATCACTCTGATGTCCAAGCCAACAGTGTCAGAGACGCCGGTAGCACCTGAAGCTCCTGTGACACCGGCTGTAGTGTCCGAGGTTCCACCAGTATCTGAAATTCCTGAAGCGCCAAAGGCACCGGCGTTACCGGAAGTACCGACTGAACCAGAGGCACCAGCAATGCCGGAGGTACCAGCGGTGCCTGAAGCAGCAAAAGCACCGGAAGTACCGGCAGTACCAGAAGCTCCAGCAATACCAGAGGTCCCGGCAGTACCTGAAGCAGCAAAGGCACCGGCATTACCGGAAGTACCGGCAGTACCAGAAGCTCCAGCAATGCCAGAGGCTCCAGCGGTACCTGAAGCACCAAAGGCGCCGGCGTTACCGGAAGTATCGGCAGTACCAGAAGCTCCAGCAATGCCAGAGGCCCCAGCGGTACCTGAAGCGGCAAAGGCACCGGCATTACCGGAAGTACCGGCAGTACCAGAAGCTCCAGCAATGCCAGAGGTCCCAGCGGCACCTGAAGCACCAAAAGCCCCAGTTGTACCAGAAATTCAAACTGCACCAGAGGCTCCACATGCCGCTGCCCCGGAAATACCATCAGTAAAACCTCAGGAAGAAAAAACAGAAGCATTATCGCAGGAAAAAAAGGAATCTATGGCTGAAACACTGCACAAATGTGCAACTTGTAATAAGGAAGTTGGGGAAGGGCACATTTGTGGTATTACCACATATTGTCAGCAATGTAAAGAGGAAGTGGGCAGTGGTCACATTTGTGATTTAACATACTTTTGTAAGGATTGCAAAAAAGAGGTGGGGGACGGACATATCTGCGGAGTAACTACTTTTTGTTCAACGTGTGAAGAAGAAGTAGGTCCAGGTCATATCTGCGATGTTACTTACTTCTGTTATGATTGCGAGAAAGAAGTGGGAGATGAACATATTTGTGGTGTAACTCATTTTTGTCCTATCTGCAAAGCAGAAGTTGGAGCAGGGCATGAATGCGGAAAGACGTATTTCTGCTTTGATTGCGAGAAGGAGGTTCCCAAAGACCATCAGCATGAACCGTCGGAAAAGTAATCGTCCAATATCAGCATTTGCAGAATGTAATTTTTGCAAAGTTCTTTGAAGTTATTGTGACAGTAGATAGCTGCAAAAGATATGCAATTAACTCTGCGAGGGTGCCTGAAAAGAGTATATTGCCTGATTTGAAAGGATTGGTTTTATAGCGGATTTATTGTATGTTCTTTAATACGGCAGGCAAAAGCTGTCCTGTTGCCTGCCGTTGGTCAAAGCCATTATAACACTGACAATAACAGTATGTGATCCCCTTCTGGGCAAAGGAGGATGTCGTGTTTATGAAGAAGAGATTTCTAACTTTGCCATCGGTTTAAGGTTCTGTGAAGCATTGGAATATTTGGCTGTTTGCAAAAGGTACAACGGTACATGGTATTTTATAATTCATTTATCATTAAAATGTTATAAATATTTTGCCGTTGTTAGTTATTTCAACAAATTAAGCAAACAATCTCTCTTTCTTAATAAAACATTGCTTTTTGATTTAAATTGAAACCGGACAATACCGATGATGATTCGAAATAATAATTTTATCCGCGACATTAAACGATCGTGTGGTTAAAACTGATCTAATAATTCCTTTTTCTTTTCTGTGTAATCTGTATCTGTGATAAGCCCTTCGGTTTTGAGATCTCTTATCTCCTGTAACTGTTCCTTTATGCCCAGATTACCCATGGCCTCTCTGAGTATTTTAGCCTTTTTGTAGTCGTAATCTTCTGCGGAAACAATTCCCTCATCAACCATTTCACGCAAGAGCATCAGCTTATTTTTTATTTTACTTTCCTGACGGTTTTCTTTTACAAGGGTTGATGGATTCGGTGCGTGTGTTTCACCAGTACCACCCATTTTTTCTTCCAATTTTTTTAGGCGAGTATCCAGTTCAGACGTTCCCACCTTGATCTTTTCATCAATCGTTCCTGTCCGTTGTATTACAGGCTGCTGGTAGATTTTATCCGATAGATCAATAACCAACCAGTTTTCATGATTTGATTCTAATCGTTGTCCGGCTGCGGGAATCAGCTTCCAAAAGCGACTATGCTTTATTTGAGCAGGGTTTTCTTTTTTTGTTGTATATTGTTTCTTCTCCGACATAGTATCATTATACGTTTGCAGCATATGAACTCGGCTAAAGGCTATGTTGAGGCTATGATCTAAAATAAATACAATACCGTAATTTTGCTGGTCCGTTAAAAGTAAACGCTCTGAATAGGATGAAATAGCAATAACCTGGGAAGGAGTTGCTACGGAAAATGCCTGTAGAATCAACGGAACTAATTTTCGTATCTCGTCATCCTGAAAAACACGCAAGGCACGTTTCTTCTTTAATAGCCCTTTTTCTTCAAAATAAATATTGGATAATGCATTCGTGATAACATTCTCCTGGAATTTATACGGATGATCACATTGAATGTGGCGGCCATTTTTCTTCACCTTTAACTCTTCGTGCTTTACAATAATCTGGCCGTCGGTGTAGGTATCAGCATGGGTCTCGCGAAACTCCCGCACAGATATCACGCAGATAATTCCTATAAGAAGGATGGTCTGCTTCCATCGGCAATTATTAATTAACTGCATAGCTATCTGCAGCAATCTATGGGTCCTTTTATCCAATGATTTCTACGGATTCAGAAAGATAGCATGTTTCGATCAGTTCTATCTTTAAGTCTTTACTAATTCCCTTCGCATTATCCTTTGGAATAACTGCTTTTTTAAACCCCAGTCGTTGTGCCTCTTTCAGCCGGATTTCCATCTGACTTACACTGCGAACCTCTCCGCCCAGGCCGATCTCTCCAACAAATACCGTGTCCGTTGGAATCGCCTTTTCTTTAAAACTCGATGCAATCGTCATCGCGATACCCAAGTCTGCAGCGGGCTCGTCTACCTGTACACCGCCTACAATATTCACAAATACATCCTGCCCTCCCAGCCTTAACCCTATCCGTTTTTCTAGAATAGCAAGGATCATGGAGACCCGATTGTAGTCAACCCCGCTTACCTTCCGCTCAGGCATGCCAAAATTTGCGCGTGCCACCAGCGCCTGTATCTCAACAAGCAAGGCACGCGTGCCTTCCATGCAGGAGATAATAGTAGATCCTGCACTAACCCTTCTGCCTAGAGAAATGAATATCTCCGATGGGTTGTCTACGGGTTGTAAGCCATTTTTTCTCATCTCAAAAATTCCGATTTCATCGGTAGAGCCAAAACGATTTTTCACTACCCGCAGGATCCGATAATACTGGAATTTTTCCCCTTCAAAATATAAAACGGTATCTGCCATATGTTCCAGCACTTTGGGTCCGGCGATAATGCCCTGTTTGGTTACGTGGCCTACCAGGAAAATCGCAGATCCTGTGGACTTAGCGATTGAAATGAGATCGTTCGCACATTGCCGTACCTGTGCAACTGTACCAGGGGCCGAATCCAATTGAGGTTTATATATCATTTGAATGGAATCAATCACTACAAGGGCAGGACGGGAGTTATGAATATTTTCCAGGATGAACTCGAGATTCGTTTCAGCAACAACCAGCAAGTTTTCTGACAAAATGGATAGCCGCTCAGCGCGCAGTTTTGTTTGAGCCACGGACTCTTCGCCGGTTACATAAAGGGTTATGTACCCCTTCTGACTAATGTGCTGACAAACCTGTAACAGAAGGGTAGATTTCCCTATTCCAGGCGTTCCTCCAATTAATACTGCGGAACCATTAATCAGCCCACCGCCCAAAATCCTATCAAACTCTTTCATCCCCGTTTCAATACAGGGGCATTCTTTTAATTTTACATTCGTTATCGGTTGTGGCAATTCCCGATTGAGCACAACTGATCTGTAGCCGGAACTAGGCGGGGTAGTAATTTCTTCGATAGTTGAGTCCCATTCTCCGCAACCACCACAACGCCCGACCCATTTCAGGCTTTTCCAGCCACAATGCTGACAAACATAAACCGCACTTGTTTTTGTCATATTGGTGTAAGAAAAAAATGCTAGAGAAACAAAAAAGGGAAGAGCTTAACTCTCCCCTTTCTTATTTCACATTACAACCCGTTTCATTCACAGACTGCTTTCTGCATTCGTCAACGCAGGTTCCTGGGTTTCAAGTACCTCATCAAAAACCAGTTTGCCATCATGAACCCTCGCCTTTACATGCTTCTTTCCCTCAAATCTGCCCTGGAGAATCTCCTCAGAAAGCGGGTCCTCCAAATAACTTTCAATTGCTCTTCGAAGCGGACGTGCACCAAAATTTTGATTGTATCCTTTTTCTATCAAGAAATCTAATACCTCATCCGTCAAGGTAACACTGATATTGTAATTTTCCAGCCTCTTCCTAACGCCTTTTAATTCAATATCTATGATCCGTTTCAAATCATCTTTCGTCAGGGGTTTAAAAACGATAATATTATCTACCCGGTTTATGAATTCCGGACGGAAATGCTTGTCGACTTCTTTCTTTAATTGCTCTTTCATCATTTCATAGGTGTGCTCGCCGGTCACCTTTTTGAAACCTAAAGATGCCTGATTCTTAATTACATCGGCGCCAATATTTGACGTCATAATGATGACCACGTTGCGAAAATCTATGTGACGTCCGAAACTATCCGTCAGTTTTCCATCCTCCATAATTTGTAACAGCATATTGAATACATCCGGATGGGCCTTCTCAATTTCATCCAGCAAAACAACGGCATAAGGTCGGCGGCGAATCTTTTCCGTGAGTTGCCCTCCCTCATCATAGCCAACATAGCCTGGAGGCGCACCGATCAAACGTGAAATGTTATGTTTTTCCATGTATTCTGACATATCGATCTGAATGAGAGCCTCTTCTTCTCCAAATAAAAACTTTGCTAAAGATCTTGCAAGGTGAGTCTTGCCGACACCCGACGGCCCCACAAATATGAAAGATGCAACAGGACGGTTTGGATTCTTGAGCCCGGCGCGAGAGCGGCGTATAGCTTTCGCTACTGCCTTCGTCGCCTCCTCCTGGCTTATCACCATTTTATGGAGTTCTTCTTCCATCCGGAGCAACCGTTTGGCTTCCGCAGATTCTATACGCGTCATAGGAATTCCTGTCATTTTAGAAACAACTTCAGCAACGATTTCGCTATCCACCACACCCTCGACTTCGGCTCTTGTCTCCCGCCATTCTTTTTCAATGGTTTCCTTTTTCTTTTTTAGCTTATCGGCTTTATCCCGCAAACGGGCAGCCCTTTCAAAATCCTGGATTGCAACGGATTCATCTTTGTCCTTTTCCAGTTTATTAATTTCTTCCTCTATATGACGCAAATCAGGTGGCTGGGTCGTTGCCTTCAGTCGTACCCGTGCGCATGCTTCATCGAGTACATCAATTGCCTTATCCGGAAGGTATCTTCCCGTGATATATCGAATGGACAACTCGGTTGCAGACTCTAATGCGTCATCCATAATTTGAACCTTATGATGCGCTTCATAGCGATCACGAAGTCCTTTTAATATTTCAATAGTTTCTTCCTTTGTTGGGGGTTCAACAACGATGGTTTGAAATCGTCTTTCTAAGGCACCGTCTTTTTCAATATATTTTCTGTATTCATCCAGAGTGGTGGCTCCGACGCACTGTATTTCTCCCCGTGACAGCGCTGGTTTTAATACATTGGAAGCATCAATGGCGCCTTCTGCGCCACCTGCCCCAACCAAGGTATGGAGTTCATCAATAAAAAGTATGATGTTTTTTGCCCTTTTTACTTCTGACATTACAGCTTTAATCCGCTCTTCAAACTGTCCTCGGTACTTCGTGCCTGCAACCATCATGGCAAGGTCTAAGGCTACGATCCGTCGATCACGCAATAGTTCAGGAATATTTCCCTGAACAACAGCCTGCGCAAGGCCCTCAACGATGGCGGTCTTTCCGACGCCTGCTTCGCCCAACAATACGGGATTATTTTTTGTCCTGCGGCACAGAACCTGGATCACCCGTTCAATCACATCCTGTCGGCCGATAACAGGATCAAGTTCGTGTTCGCGGGCTTGCTGGGTAAGGTCACGACCAAAAGAATCCAATGCAGGCGTTTTTGACTTCCCCTTCTTTTCTTCTTTTTCTTGGGTCATGCCACCCTGAACCGACTCAGAACCCAAGAGACCAATAACCTCTTCCCGGACATCCTCAAGTTTTACTCCCAGATTGAGCAATACCTGTGCAGCGACACCTTCCTGCTCTCTCAATAACCCAAGCAATAAGTGCTCAGTTCCAATATAATTATGCCCCAATGCCCGCGCCTCTTCCATTGCATATTCCAGCACTTTTTTCACGCGTGGGGTAAAGGGTAGTTGTCCCACGGAAACCAGGTCCGACCCGCTTTGAACAATTTTTTCCACTTCCAAACGGATCTTTTTTAGCTCGATATCCAGATTTTGTAAAACATTAGCTGCAACCCCGCTTCCTTCTTTCACCAGGCCTAACAAAATGTGCTCCGTTCCAATATATTCGTGATTAAACCGCCTGGCCTCTTCTCGTGCAAGCGCCATAACCTTTCTGGCGCGGTCAGTAAAACGATCAAACATAAATGCACCTATCCTTTCAAGCGTTATATCATTTCCAGGCGTTTTCTTACATATGCTGCGCGAATAACATTTCTTTGTTGGGAAGTAAGCTCGCGCCCTTCTAACTTTTGTAAATGCCCCGGTAATGTGAGAATGAAAAGCTCATTTAAAGTTTTCATTTCTATATCGTTAATTATTCCCAGATTAACTCCCATGCGAACCTGCGACAATAGATGCATGATTTCTTCTGAAGAAATTATCCTCGCTACCTTAAGCATTCCGTATGACCGCCATATGCGATCCTCTAATTGTTCGCGGCTCTCGGAAAGCAAGGCTTTTCTTGCCATCCGTTCATAGCTCGTAATCCTGGGAATTACTCCTTCGATAATTTCAATAATTTCCGTCTCGGACTTGCCGAGGGTAAACTGGTTTGATATCTGATATAAATCTCCGGAAACCTGAGTCCCCTCGCCATATAAACCCCGCACGATCAGACCAAGCTTCATAACCGCATTGAAGACTTTTTCGATATGATGCGTCATTCCTAACGCTGGTAAATGCATCATAACGGACGCCCTCATTCCTGTGCCAACATTAGTAGGACAGGCTGTCAAGTAACCAAAACGCGATGAATAGGCATAATTCAATCTTTTCTCTAATTTGTTGTCAACCTCGTCGATCGTCTTCCATGCTTCTTTGAGTTCAAACCCTGAACGAATTACCTGTATTCGCAGATGATCTTCTTCGTTTACCATCAGACTAATAGTCTCTGATTTTCCAAAAGCCACACCTCTTTCACCATCTCCTCCGGCGTGTTCCCGGCTAATAAGATGACGTTCTACAAGAAAAAGCCTGTCTACAGGGTCAATGTCCGCAAGATTTATATACCGGAGATCCGACGTAATTTCAGCATCCTTAATTTTATTCCTTACAATTTCTTCCAGCTCTCTTTTTTGTTTTACATTAGCCCTTGAAAGAAAAGGGAATCGCGCCACATTTCTCGCAAGACGAATCCGGCTGCTGATAACAATATCCGATTCAGCCCCTGTGCCTCTAAGCCATTCTCCGGTATTATCCGCCAGGTCGCTAATCTTCATTGGTATCGCCTGAAAGTTCATAAATCCTATCCCGTAGCTCGGCAGCCTTTTCGTAATCTTCTTTTTCCACAGCTTTGTTCAGTTCATTTCGTAGCTGCATAAGCTCATTCTTTTTGATCAATTCTTTTCCGGCCATTGATGGCACTTTCCCCACATGCTGGGTGCTCCCGTGCATCTTTTCTAACAAGGGAATCAATCCTTTTCTAAAAATCGTATAATCCATAGGGCAACCCAGTCGCCCGTGAGAACGAAATTCTAAATAGGACAGTCCACATACCGGACAAACAATCTTGGACATTTCATTAATTTCTGGGGCAACCTGATTAATGAGACTTGTCAGAATTTCGGTAGGAGAAGGTATTTTGGCAAGCTGTTTGTTGATACCCTGTGCACAGTCTTCGCAGAGATGCCGTTCTTTTTTTGCAGTGCCAACAATCTCTGTTAAATGCACCGTTGCGTGCTTTTTATTACAAGATTCACATTTCATTCTTTGTATATCCTGATTGAATCTTAAATGCTATTTCTCAATTTATTCTTTTTCCCATTTTAACACATCTATAACTTTTCCTAAAGAACTTTTTTCTGATGCAATCTCTTCCCGAATCCTATTTTCCTTTTCCAGACAGTCCATGCCATAATTAATCCAGACATCGGCTGACGACTGAGGAATTACCATTAATCCATCATCGTCGCCCAGAATCCAGTCTCCCGGATTGACTCGAATTCCTGATACATAAACTGGAATATTAATTTCTCCAAACCCTTTGGGCTCACCGGCGGTCGGCATTATCATTTTTGTAAAGGCAGGAAATTTTAATTTTCTAATCTCTGCCACATCCCGCATTGCTCCCCAAACCACAACACCACAGATCTTTTTTTGTATTGCGCTATGGGTTGCCAATTCTCCCCATACTGCAGGGCCTACACCTCCCGCATCAACAACAATCACATCTCCTTCTTTTGCAACATCTATTGCTTCAACGGGTTTTGCCCAATCACCAGGATATGTCCGAACCGTAACCGCATTCCCGATGATTTTGATATTTTGGTAGAGCGGATATAATTCGGTAATACCTTTTGCGCGATGACTGCCATCAGAAACGTTTGCCGTAGAAAGTTTCTCAAGGGCTTGACGTACTCCTTCATGCGTCGCCCTTTTAAAAAATGTTGTGGGAATCTTTTGGTTTTCCCGAATGGAGCGCTTGATACTTTCTGCCGCAGCCTTTACATTCTCCGCTTTGGTGATGTACCCGCCGACAATGATGATGCTTGCCCCGGTATTTACAACGTCCACCGCATTTTCAGAAGTTATACCACCTGCAACAGCAATAGGTATTCTTATTTTATCGGAAATGCGACGCAAGCTGTTGAACGGTGTTTTACCATACATTTGATCATCTATAGCAGTATGAACTCCAACATAGGCCGCTCCCCATTTCTCTATATCAACGGCACGATCCTCAATGTTAAAGTCATTTATACAATCCACGCATATTTTTATACCATAGTTTTTTCCTGCTTCGATACACTCCTTGATAGTTGAATCCGGGGCGTTCGCCATGACAACGGCAATATCAGCACCTGCCTTGGCAGCCATTTCCATCTCTGCACGACCGGCGTCCATGGTTTTCATGTCAGCAATCAATGTCGTCCTGGGGAACAACTTTCGAAAATGACGTATTGCGTTCATTCCCTCGCTTTTGATGAGTGGCGTGCCAATCTCCAGCCAATCTGCCCCACCATCAAGCGATTCCCTGGCAACGTTGATTGCTCTGTGAAGGTCGACAAAATCAAGGGCTACCTGTAATATTACCGCCATACGTATTTACTCAAATTATTAAAGAACTACTACTCGAAATACGAAGCGCCACAACGGTCTGATTCCCAAGTCGTAACTTTTTCCACCTTTACTCCGTTTGGGAGACCATGCCGTAATTCTCCATACAGTATTTTAGATAGATTTTCGGTAGTGGGGTTTATCTCTGCAAAATCTGCGAGTTCATTTAAATAAACGTGATCAAACCTGTTCATGATTTCCCCAATAATCCTTTTTGCATCTCTAAAATCCATAACCATACCTGATTTATCTAGCTTTTCCGACTTCAATATAACCTGTACCTTCCAATTGTGACCATGAAGCCTTTCGCATTGGCCTTTATACTCCCGTAAATTATGCGCTGCAGCAAAATCGGTTTCAATTATAAGTTCGAACATGTATTAATAAATTACAAAATGTCACATTTCCGCGATTTTTCAGTTACTTTATAAAGAAGTGATAAAAAAATCTTATCATTCACAAAAATAAAAGTCAAGGGATTTCTAATTGTTTCTTTTGACTTAAACACTCATTACTACAAAACATAGGATAATTTAAAATCTATAAGATTCCCTATTTCCTCTTAAATTGTTTTTGTAGTTCATTCAAGGAGAAGAATAAGGTTGTAGGTCTCCCATGAGGGCAGTTATTGGTATATGCATGAATACTCTCTTTCATTTTCAAAAGCTCTTCAATCTCCTGCGGTTCTAACCGTTGCCCTGCCTTAATAGCTCCTTTACACGCCATGATGCTTATTAATTTGTTTAAAATCGTGTCTCTTCCTTTTAGATAATTCTCATCACTTAACTCGGCCAGTAAGCTTTCTATAAATTCCTTACCAGATAAATGTCGCAGGATTTGAGGAAATGTGCGAATCACAATGGTACTCTGCCCGAATTCATCAATTTCGACTCCCAACTCTTCCAGATATTTCTTTATACTGACAATGGAAAAAAAATCCTTTAGACTCAATTCTATCATTTCCGGTATCAACAAGCGCTGACTCAGCGATTGGGATTCCCGCAAATTTCTTTCTATTTCATGATACAAAATAATTTCATGCAGCGCATGTTGGTCAATAATGTTGACTCCGGTGTCTGTTTCTTCGACAATAAAAGCATTGTGAATTTGAAAAAATATCTTTTTTTTATTGATTTCCTCTGCAAGAAATACATTTTCTTTCCAGTCCCTGGCGCCTGGCGTTTGAGCATAGGCGTCTTTGGGGGATCTTGTTGTATTGAAAAATTTTTTTGGATTTTCCTCTGTATGTTTTCCTGGAATGGCGGGGACAATCTCCTCCTTGTTAGGGGGGATAAGCGTATCGCGGTTACTTACGCTGGAGATGGATAGTGGAATATTCTCATTCCCCTTCATGTCTTTTGTTTCGCTCGTTCTCCCAAAAGAAAACTGCTCCCATAAAGATCCCCCAACAAAATCAACATCCCCCGCTTTTGTTAATTCCTTTTCTGTTCTCTGAGAGGAAGATGTTGTGGCTGATGATTTCGGAGCAGATTTATTTAAGCCCTCTTTCAGTGCAGAAAGAACATGGTTATAGATCGTGGCCGTATTTCGGAAACGCACCTCAGTCTTTGTCGGATGAACGTTCACATCCACTTCAGAGGGCGCTATCTGTAAAAATAAAAATACGATCGGATACCTCTTGTGCATTAATTTCCCGTGATAGGATTCGCTGATAGCGCGGAAAATAGCACTGTCCTTAATGTAGCGCCCGTTTAAAAAAATGAACTGCATTCGCGCATTCGCTTTGTCAAAAAAAGGTGGTGCAATATATCCTGAAAGAGTAAACAGTTCTTCCCGAAGAAATACCGGGATGAGATTATTCCTCATCTCATCGCCAAAAAACGTTGCAATCCGTTCGGCAGTTTCCCGAACCGGAGGAAGGTTAAATACCGTCCTGGTATTATGCATAAGAGTAAAATGAATTGCTGGATAAGAAAGCGCAAACCTTGTAAGCACTTCTGAAATATAAGCCATTTCCGTGGGTATTGTTCGTAAAAATTTCTTGCGAACAGGTACGTTAAAAAACAGATCCCGCACTTCAACTTGTGTTCCTTCCGGCGCACCGCACTCCTTCAGGCGCTCCAAAACTCCGCCGTCTATCGCTATTTCCGCTCCCTGTAGCGCCCCTTTTGTTCTGGAGATAATGCTGGCACGCGAAACGGCTCCGATACTGGGTAATGCCTCCCCCCTAAAACCAAGCGTATGGATTGCAAAGAGATCATCCGCATTGAGGAGTTTGCTGGTGGCGTGACTTTGAAATGTAAGAGAAAGATCCTCGGCATCCATCCCAATGCCATCGTCTGATATCCTGATCATTTTTCTTCCCCCATCCTCCAAATAGGTGTCGATCCTTGATGCCATGGCATCGATTGAATTTTCAATCAATTCTTTTACGACAGCAGCCGGCCGGTCAATTACTTCTCCGGCGGCAATCTTGTTGATAACAGATGCGGGGAGAATCTTAATATGCGACATGGTACATTTTCCTGAAAAGTAATTATCTTTTGTTGAACCCCATCCCAGTATGCTAAAAAACGCAAACAGCACAATATTCGTGAAGACATGCCGTTCGCATATTTATAGTTTATACCCAAAGTAATACGCATTCTAATAATACCACTTAATATGTGTAAATCATAATAAATTTAGATATGGTATTGGGTTGTTTCACTTGCAAAATATAAAATGGGTCATCGTAAAAACGAGTGGGTAAAATTTGCGTTTTTATATCTCCGGAAGCATACAGGTCAGAATTTTTAAGTGAAGATATTCTTCATCTCTTAGACGGTAGGCCCGTCGCTGGATAACCCGGATTTTGCCATTCAATCCCTCGACAAAACCCAAAGAAACAATAATCTCCGGCTTACTGTATGCAGCAATTCCATCCCAGTGCCTTTCTATCATCTCAGCAAATTTCTCATGGGGTTTGACCTTAAAGACCTTTTCCAGTTTTCGAAAAAACGTTTTGCCCATCCCACCGACTTATAATTCCATAACGCAGCAAAGCCGCAACCAAATCCCCCATATCGTTCTCCTGATCCTTCGGCAGGCTCAGGATGTTGTGCCGTGCATGGAAGGGGGGTGTAAAAGCTTACAAAAAAAGAAGGATTTTACACGGTAATTCTACAACCACCAACCGTACCTTTTTATCTTCTTTTGTCCAAGCCACTCATAAAACATATCCATACCTTCTTCCAACTTGTACTTGCCTCCAAACCTTATCGGTTGTTTCCTCTCCAAATCGCCTATCACAATTACGATACGTATGGCCTTTCCTGAACGATATTTCGTTTATCCCTATAACTCCGGGGGCAGGAACTCCCGTTTTCTGAGGCGGTTTCTTCATATATTGTTTATCCAATTCTTTAACCGTATGCCAATCCAATTTCAACTCTTTGGCCACATCCTGTATCGTTATCGGACGGCATCGCCAACTATCCCCTGTATCTCGGTTTTCGGATGAGACCTAGGGAAATGATATTCGTCCAGGAGCCGCCTCTTTTTTTCTATCGTCGTGTCTTACCATCTTTTTTCATCCCCTTCAACCCTTTTTTCGCCTTCCTTTATGCCACATCACAACCTTTTTCTCTTAAATTTTACCCACTCGTTTCCACGACGACCCAATTTTTTTAAGAACTCCAATTGTTGTTAAGAAATGATCATTCTGCGGCCTTTATAGCATTGCTTTCGTTGACAGATTGTGTAATAATAAGATATTATGCAAAATACGGTCGACTCAAAAAATTTTGACTGGCTGATGTTTCCTTTAATATGTATTATTCTTGCCGTGGGTATTTTTTTTGTCTGGAGCGCATCGTCAGAGAAGTTTGTTCTTAAACAGCTTATATGGATTTTAATGGGTTTCACGCTTTTTTTTATTCTTCTTTCCTTTGACTATCTCTCGTTTGCCAATCATGCGTATATCATTTATGGCGGCGTCCTTTTTCTGTTAATTGTCTTGCTGGCATTTGGCGGTTCTGTAAAAGGTACACAGAGGTGGCTATCTATTGGCTCCTTTTCAATTCAACCTTCAGAATTCATGAAAATCACCATAGTTCTTACCCTTGCGCGATTCCTCAGGTACAAGAAGTATGGACTCGGACTATTTGATATCGGGATTTCCCTTCTTTTAACTCTGGTACCCATGGTGCTTATTGTGAAGCAGCCAGACTTAGGAACCGCGTTAATCATGCTTCCGATCTTGCTTTTCATGTTATACACTGCCGGTATCCGGCTCTCTTATCTCTTGCTATTCATTGGTGCAGGATTGGCTATTTCTCCCTTACTCTGGATGTTCGTGTTAAAATCATATCAAAAATTAAGGATCATTGGCTTTCTTTGGCCTGAAAAAACTACTGACTGGGGAGCCGGCTATCATAGGCTTCAGTCCCTCATTGCTATCGGTTCCGGCGGCTTATTTGGAGCCGGATGGGGAAATGGCACACAGAACCAAATGAAATTTCTACCCGAGCGGCACACAGATTTTATCTTCGCCGTTATTGCTGAAGAGTGGGGATTCTTACGGGCATGCTTCGTTCTGCTTCTCTATATGATTTTTTTGACGTGCGGCATTGGTATTGCGCGAAACACACGGGAGCCATGCGGACGGCTCATTGTCGTGGGACTGGTTACCATGTTTGCAACTCAAATTGTTGTTAATGTCTGTATGACCTTGGGAATAGCTCCTATCGTGGGAATAACGCTTCCTTTTGTCAGTTATGGAGGTTCCTCTATGCTCACCTCATTTATCGCCCTTTCTATCATCTTTAATGTCAAGATGCACTCGAAGGTTGACCTGGCATCAAGACGTCACCATACAATGCGGTAATAAAAATGAATTTCATTGCATTAAAAATGCTGGTGGGGAATCGCGCCAAATATGTTGGCATTATCATCGGGTTAACGTTTGCCTCTTTGCTCATTACTCAACAATCGGCCATCTTTGTTGGTCTGATGACGCGCACGTTTGGTTTTCTGACGGATACGGCGCTTCCTGACATCTGGGTGATGGACCCAAAGGTGCAGTACATCGACGATATCAAACCGCTGAAAGAAACGGAATCAATTCGTGTTCGTAGTGTGGAGGGAGTCGCCTGGGCCGTTCCTATGTACAAAGGACTGCTGAAGGCGCGGTTGTCGAATGGAACTTTCCAGACGTGCAACGTTATCGGTCTTGATGACGAAACGTTAATTGGTGGCCCGCCACGAATGCTACAGGGAAACCTGTCTGATCTGCGCCGAAGTGACGCTATTGTTGTAAATGATATTGGTGCGGCTGGCAAGCTGGCGAAAGTCCTGCCGGATGGGAAGCGCATACCATTGAGAATTGGCGACACTATGGAATTAAATGATCACCGTGCAGTCGTTGTAGGGATTTGTAAGGTACAGCGAACGTTTCAATCACAGCCAGTTATCTATACTACCTACTCGCGTGCAACGATCTTCGCGCCTCGCGAGCGTAAATTGCTTTCTTTTGTTGCTGCAAAAGCCAAACCAGGCCAGGATCTTCAGACGCTATGCCAACGTATTCGCAGGGTAACCGGCTTGGCCGCTTATACAAAGGATGAATTCAAAGCGCTTACCATTCGCTACTACATGAAGTATACCGGCATTCCTATTAACTTCGGGATGACGGTGGTGCTTGGTTTTATCGTTGGTATTGCAATTGCGGGACAAACCTTCTTCAACTTCACCCTTGATAATCTCCGGTATTTTGGTACTCTTAAGGCAATGGGTGCTACCGATCGCATGTTGCTGCAGATGATCTTGCTTCAGGCAGCGATGGTAGGAAGTATTGGGTACGGACTCGGCGTAGGAATCGCCACGGCGCTGGGTACCCTGTCTGGCCATACTGAACTTTCCTTCCAGTTGCCATGGCAACTCCTGCTTATCAGTGCGTTTGCCGTCATGCTTATCTGCGCAGCATCTGCTGTCCTCAGCATAAGAAAAGTTATTCGGCTTGAACCAGCAATTGTCTTCCAGATTTAACACCATGACGAATTCATCAGAGATCGCTCTGCGATGTAAAGACGTGACCAAGACGTATGTAAACGGCAGTACCGTAGTGCATGCACTGCGAGGCATAGACCTTGAAGTCTACGCGGGTGAACTGATGATGCTCGTTGGTCCATCTGGAAGCGGGAAGACCACCCTCATCTCTATTATCGCAGGTGTTCTGGACAGAGATGACGGGGAATGCCTGGTGTTTGGCCATGATTATAAACACATGAACCAGCGTGAAAAAACGCAGTATCGTGGGCAGAACATCGGGTTTGTCTTCCAGATGTTCAATTTGATCCCAACATTATCTGCGGCAGAAAACGTTGCAATACCTTTAATAATCAATGGGATTAAGCGAAACGAAGCTATTGACAGAGCATGCGAAATGCTCGGCCGTGTTGGTTTGAGTGATCGAACTTACTCCCTCCCATCACAGTTGTCAGGCGGACAGCAGCAACGCGTAGCCACCGCACGGGCTATAGTACATAACCCGAAGCTCATTGTCTGCGACGAACCAACCAGTGCGCTCGACCATGAGACAGGCCATAAGATCATGGAATTGTTGCGTGAAGTTGCGGTTGGGGATGGCCGCACATTAATCGTTGTCACTCATGATGCACGTATCTTTGAATTTGCAGACAAGATAGCCAAAATGGATGACGGTCATATTGTTACTACAGAAAATTCAAAATCGAATTTCACAAATAAAAAAAAGCCTTAGGAGTTTTCATGATAATCAAATATCTGATTCCTTTTCTCGCCATTCTGGGCATCGGGTTCGCTGTGCTGACGGTTGTTAAAGGCAGCAAATCCTTTCCCCCCTCTCCGCCTGTCGTGGAACCGAGTTCGCCGCCTTTCAGATCATCGGTGGCTGGCGCTGGCATTGTGGAAGCAAATACAGAAAATATTTCCATCGGGACACTCGTGCCTGGCGTTGTTTCCGAGAGATATGTTGCCATTGGCAGCAAGGTCCGGGCCGGTGATCCCTTGTTCAAGATTGATGACCGGGACCTGAGGGCACAGTTGGAGATACGGCAGTCGGCGCTCAGGGTGGCAAAGGCAAATGTTAGCGTGGAAAAGGCCCAGTTGTATGATTTGCAAGATCAATTTATCAAGGCTGAAATACTGTCTTATAAAAAGGTCATTGGTACAGATGAACTGGACAGACGTCGTTATGCAGTACAAACCGCTGAGGCAAGAGTAGCACAAGCAAAAGCGGCGGTTGTTTCCGCCAGGGCACAGGTAAAGGAGACGGAGACGAATCTTGGACGGCTTATTGTGCGCGCTCCTTACGACGGTGAAGTCCTGCAGGCGAAAATTCACGTTGGCGAATTTGCTCCGGCGGGCGTCACTCAAACGGCGCTTATAATTTTCGGTAACATAGAGCCTCTGAACGTTCGTGTTGACATAGATGAAAACGATGCGTGGCGGGTGTGTCCGGAAGCGCCGGCCGTAGCTTTTCTGCGCGGCAACAGAGAAATCAACACGCCTCTGAAATTTGTGCGCTTTGAGCCGTATGTTGTTCCCAAAAAATCGCTCACCGGAGACAGTACAGAACGCGTTGACACGAGGGTGCTTCAGGTCATATACAGCATAGAGCATCCCAATCTGCAGGTCTTTGCCGGTCAACAGATGGACGTATTTATTGAGTCGCCTGATCAGTTTTCGCCTTCCCCTGCAAACCGGCAGACTATAGGGGATGGGAAGGGTTCATAATCAGTGCAGATACGCATCCTTGCCAAAAGGAGTTCGCCACTGTCTGCGGGTTTTTCATACTGATCTTTCGCATAAAAATATGAAACACCTATTATCTCAAACGAAACAGGCTTGCTTAATATCTGATAGAATATTATTATTACGAAATAGAGCATAGTCACGATCAAAAAAGATACAGCAGACAGAGTAAGCAAAAGTCTAGCCCGGGCAAGTTGAAAAAGGCAAGATCTGAAGTATAAATTTTGCGCGTCGACCCTGTCAGGGTTTTAAACTCAGGCATGAGTAGTTTTGTAGCATTTTTGAAAGATACTAAATATTAAATTCGTGAATACATTAAAACGCTTCGTAACGGAAAATATATTACCCCAGGTGGAAATGCCTGGGCAATATATCGGAGGGGAATGGAACTCCATTGTTAAAAACCATGCCGATGCCGATGTGAAAATCGCATTGGCATTCCCCGACACTTACAGTATTGGCATGTCACATCTGGGCATACAGATTCTATATGGACTTCTCAACGAAAGAGACGATACTGTCTGCGAAAGAGTTTTTGCGCCGTTAGACGACATGGAATCTCTGATGAGAGAGCACAAGATCCCCCTCTTTTCTCTTGAAACCTATACCCCTTTACGGGAGTTTGATATCATAGGTTTTTCGCTTCAATATGAACTCTCCTATACAAATATCTTAAACATGTTGAATCTCTCGGGGATTCCTGTCATAGCGTCTGACCGAAGTGAAGCAGATCCTCTCGTTATCGCCGGAGGTCCTGTCGCCATATCTCCGGAGCCGCTAGCAGATTTTATTGATATTTTTTTCGTCGGAGACGGGGAGGAATGCCTGCCGCAGTTCATTGCGTTATGGAAGGACATGAAGCGGACAAGGCTCTCCCGGCAGGAAAAAATGGTTTCTGTCGCCCAAGCCATGAAAAACGCCTATGTTCCATCTCTCTTCGACGTTACCTATCGATGGGACAACACCATACAACAGATACGCCCAAAGATAGACGGTTTGCCACCGCTTATCCGATCCGCATCGGTAAAGGATTTAAATACAATCTATTTTCCAACAAAACCGATTGTGCCTTATGTAAAAACGATTCATGATCGGATTACGATCGAGGTTATGCGCGGCTGTACCCAGGGATGCCGGTTTTGCCAATCTGGCATGAGTAAGCGGCCTACACGGCCTCGCACCGTAGAAAACATTGTAAAGCTTGCCGAACTTTGCTATGCGAATACGGGGCACAATGAGATTTCCCTGGCATCTCTCTCCATTAGTGACTATCCGGCTTTACAAAGCTTAATGGAGCAGATGAACAGGGCCTTTCATCCGAGGCATGTAAATATTTCTTTTCCATCCCTGCGGGTGAATGAGCAGCTACAGTTTTTACCCTCCCTGTTGAACGTCGTCCGCAAGTCGGGACTTACCCTTGCACCAGAAGCTGCAACTCAGGGCCTAAGAAGAATCATCAATAAAAATATTACCGACGAAGATCTGTACAACGGCGTCAGAGAAGCATTTAAACAGGGTTGGAATTTAGTAAAGCTCTATTTTATGGTTGGACTTCCTACCGAGACGGATGATGATATTGATGCCATTGCAAGCCTCGCCTATCATGTCTCTGAATTAAAAAGAGAGGTAGGCGGTAATTTCGGACAAGTTAATATCAGTATTGCGCCTTTTGTGCCGAAGGCACATACACCGTTCCAATGGCATCCTATGATTAGCCTTCAACGGATAAAGGAGATCAGAAACAGGTTGTTTGATCGGGTCCGGCGCAAATGCATTCGTATCAAATTCCACAACGCGGAGCGCAGTATTCTGGAAGGCATCTTTGCAAGGGGAGACAGAAGGTTAGGGAAGGTTATTTATCAGGCGTGGCAGGATGGCTGTAAGTTTGATTCATGGGAAGAACATTTTCGGTTTCAAAAATGGATGGATGCCTTTCAAAAGGCAGGAGTAGAGTGGGCTTTTTATGTGCACCGGCAAAGAGATGCTGATGAAGTCTTTCCGTGGGATCATATCAGTTGCGGTGTTGTAAAGCCATTTCTCATACAGGAAAGGCAAAGGTCCTTTCACGAAGAAGTTACTCCTGATTGCCGTATCGACATGTGTCCGGAGTGCGGAAGCTGTGCACGTTCTCAGAATTTTTGTGCCGTGTAAAAGTTCATAAAAAGAAGAGGTTTGTTGAAATATGCTAAAAAAATTTCCATGATGCCTGTATACATAGGGATGGGTTCAAATATCGGAAACAGGGAGGAAAACCTACGTACTGCCTGTAAGCGTATTATTGCTATCCGGGGAATACAGATGATGAGATGTTCACGCTTTTATGAAACAGCGCCCATTGGCGGGCCTCTGCAGCCGATGTTTTTGAACGCTGTACTCGGTATAAAAACGGTAATATCTCCTCATAAATTACTCGAACAATTCCAGGGCATTGAAATCCTTATGGGCAGAACACGCACGGTGAAATGGGGGCCCAGAACTATAGATATTGATATCCTGATCTATGGTGATAAAATCGTTGATGATGACCGGCTGAAGATACCGCATTCTCTGATGCATACGCGATTATTTGTTTTAGAGCCTTTTGTCGAAATTGCGCCCAACGTGGTTCATCCCGGATTACAAAAAACGATTCTTCATTTGTATCGGGAACTCCAAACTTCATTATCAGTTACAGCATAAAGACATGTTTTCCAGGCTAGACAACTATATATTAAAGGCTTTTATCCCCACGTTTTTTATGTGCCTGCTCATTATTTCCGGAATTTATATCGTTGCTGACCTCCTTCAAAAACTGGGAGAATTTGTGGATATGGGGAGTGATGCCTTGAGCACAGGGATGCGTTACTATATGTACCTCTTTCCTGTTATTGTCTTCCAATTTTTTCCTGCAATTACTTTAATTGCAGTCGGTATTGTTCTGGTAAAATTATCCAGGAATCGTGAAATACTGGCAATGCAGGTCGCCGGCATCTCTTTATACCGGATTTTAGTCCCCATTTTTATTGTTACGGCATTCCTGTCTTTTGCTTCATTTGGGGATCAGGAATGGATTATTCCGCGGTTTGCGGAAAGGTTAGAGACCTTACGGCAAACTTCATTCGATGATAATATCAGCCGAAATCTCCTTTTGGATGACAAGGAAAATGGTACCTTGGTTCGTATCTGGAGATATAATAAGAAAACGCAAACTATGCAATCGGTGTTTATTCTCGGAAGATATGAAAACAAAAGAAAGAAATTTACCATCAATGCCGATGAAGGCAGGTGGATCGGAAATAACACCTGGTTACTGAGCAAGGTGACAAAACATATTTATAATGAGCAGGGGAAGTGGGTTGCGCCTATAGCACAAATGGATACCTTGGAGTTTAAATCCTCTATAACACCGACAGTGCTGGGAGAAATAAAGCTCGATCCCAGTTTATTGAGTTTTGAACAATTGAAAGAACTGTGCAAAAACGAACCGAATAACCCAAGAAACCGCGTATTATTTCATTCCAGGATTGCTTACACCCTTACACATTTTGTGCTGCTCTTGCTTGGCATACCTCTTGTTATCGGATTTGACCGGTTAAGCAGGAATTTATTTCTTCGTGTGGGGCTGTGTGTCTTTGTCTGCGGTGTTTTTTATGCTTTGTCTTTCGTATGTACCAGTCTCTGTAATATGGGAGCGATTCATCCCATTTTGGCAGCATGGCTGCCGCATATTATGTTTGGATCTGTGGGGTTGCTATTTTTTGATATGATGAGAATGTAACAGATCGAATATGGGTAACGGGGCGTTGGTATTTTGCTCTCCCGAATCTTTTTTTTCTTGTATTTGGCGGGTAATATGATATGGCTATCCGTGGATACTTCCATGCCTTTCTGGATCTCTTTTATCCCCGTACTTGTCTCCATTGCAATCGTAATTTAAACCGTTCGTACGAACTTTATCTCTGTAAAGGTTGTACAAAAGGAATTTCCTACGTCGGCGATACTCATTGTATCCGGTGCGGGGCCGCTCTGGGACCCCATAGTCTTTCAACGATGCAGGAGGGTTGCACGGTATGCAAGGGAAGGTATTTCCCTTATGCGACAACAACATCTGTCACCTATTATGATGGTGTTATGAAAACATTAATACATAAGTTTAAGTACTCGAAACAAAAATTCTTGTCACATACGTTAAATGATATCATGCTGGCGCAAGATATCGCGAAGGAGACGATCCAGAACATTGACGTCATTGTGCCGGTGCCTCTTCACTGGATTAAAAAGATGTATCGGGGTTTTAATCAATCAGAGCTTTTGGCATGGGGAATTCATCAGTATTTTTCAAAGCCTATATTGTTAAACAATCTCTGCCGTGTTAAAAATACTGCGTCGCAGACCCGGTTGTCAAAAAAACAAAGACAGGCAAATATCCACAATGCGTTTCATGTAAATAATCCAAAAATGTTTCAAGAAAAGAGGATATTGCTGGTAGATGATGTATTAACTACCGGCGTAACTGCATCCGAGTGTTCAAAAAAATTAAAACAATCCGGCGCAAAGTCTGTTCATTTGCTCGTTTTGGCGACCGCTCTGAGTCGTGGCCCGAGGTACACTTCTCAATTTCAATGATTCATAACACAGCAAAGCCGCAACCAGATCCCCCCTTATCGCTCGACGGACCCTTCGGCAAGCGCCGGATGTGCGTTCTGCATGGTGAGCCTGTTGAACCATCATGACGAAGTTAAGGAAAACGAAGGGGAGTATAAAAAAATTACAAAAAAAGAAAGACTTTAGACGGTAATACCACGATAATATTTCACCTGTTTATTCCTTGACTCTTTTTTTCAATTTCATATAATAGCGCTTTTTCTTTGATTTACATAGTGTTTACCTGTAGGTAAGTCTCTCCTGGGGAAATAGTGTTTTCTTTCAAAGTATCTCGTAAATGCTGTGGAGTTTCTTCTTAACCGTTGACCGGCTATGCTGCCGGCGCTACTAGACAATCGAAAGGATAATCTCTATGAAAAAAAACTACCTCTTCACGCCTGGCCCAACCATGGTGCCGCCTGAGGTTGCATTGGCTGAAGCGCAAACGATGATCCATCACCGGACACCACAGTTTTCGCAAATCTTTTTTGAGTTGAGTGAGGATTTAAAGTATTTGTTTCAGACAAAGACCGGCGAAGTGTTTACCCTTATGTCTTCCGGAACCGGCGCTATGGAGGCATGCGTGGTGAATGTCTTGTCTCCCGGCGATAAGGCATTGGTGGTGGTCAGTGGAAAATTCGGTGAACGGTGGGCAGAATTATGCGCTTGTTTCGGCATTGAAACGATTTCCATTTGCGTTGAAAATGGCAAGGCGGTGGATCCTGCGGATATTGAGGCAGCGCTGAAAAAAACACCGGGAATCACTGTGGTATTTACTACACAATGCGAGACATCTACGGGCGTAGTGCATGATATACAATCGATCTCTTCCATTGTGAAGAAATACGGGGCTCTTATGGTTGTTGATTCTATTACGGGCATCGGCGTTCATCCATTTATGATGGACGAATGGAAGATTGACGTTGCTATTACCGGTTCTCAAAAGGGATGCATGATGCCGCCAGGGCTTGCCTTTGTTTGTGTGAATAACAGCGCCTGGGCGGCCATAGAAAAAGCAGGTTTGCCCAGATATTATTGGGATTTCAGGGAGATGGGGAAGGCATTAAAAGACAAAACAACCCCTTTCACTCCTGCCGTTTCCCTGGTCATGGCGATGAAAACAGCAATGGATATGATCAAGAAAGAAGGAATTGAGAATGTCTGGAAGAGACATGCGCGCCTTGCTCAGGCCACAAGAGAGGGAGCAAAGTCGCTTGGCCTGGAACTCTTTGCCGGAGAATATGCGAGCAATGTACTAACCGCAATCAAGGCACCGAAAGGGATAGATGTCGATAAGATTATTAAAAAGCTAAGGGATGAGACAGGAGTAACCTTCACGGGAGGGCAAGATGAGTTAAAAGGAAAGATTGTCAGAATCGGCCACATGGGCTATGTGAATGATTTTGACGTTATTGTTGCTATCGCAGCCCTTGAAAAGGGTCTCTATGATGCAGGATATCGCTTCGAATTAGGAATAGGACTTTCCACGGTGCAGTCGTCGCTTGTCGGTAAGAAACAGGGGTAGGATGACATATGGGTTTGATCTCAGGCCTTATGTCTTTGTGCCTAATCCTTTCCGAAAATGAGAAATATTTGTTGTTTTTCTAAAGGATTTTTAACCTCGGTACGCAATCCGTCAATCAAAAAGAGAGATTGCAAAGGGATTGAGTAGCTTCTGATAGCCTAACGCGGCAAGCCACAATCAATGCCTTCTTGGCAAAGTGAGGAGGATGTGAGTTGTGAAAAGATTTGCTAAAACGTATCGTCATGAAAACAGAGGAAGCGAGGATTTCGCACGGTAATATTCCAACATAAAATAGTTTTTCACGACCACAATTGAATCAAGCGCAGGAATTTGATAGCAATGCTTTCCGGCGATTTGCAAAACGGAAATTATACATTGTATTTTTGCTTACATTAAATTCTTTTTACTCACATCATTTAACACATCTCACCAGAAACATCGACAGCATCTCTTCTGAATCCATTTCACCAGGGGTTTTAAGATTGATTACAGGATTCTTAAATATTAAAATATATCGTATTCACATGGAGATTTTAGATGGTATGAAAAAAATCAATCCGGTCGATTCCAAATTCTGTATCGTGGTCTGACAACGAAATTGAAGAAGATCACATGAACATCCTTCTGATAGACCCGCCTTTTTATCGTTTTTTCAATTATTACAATCGATATTTCCCTTTAGGATTGAGCTGCCTGTCCTCTACGCTGAAAAAAGCCGGTCATGCGGTGATTATCTATGACGCAGACTGCAATAAGAATTCAAAAGGAATGGATTATACGCGATTGCCTGAAAAATATCGTATCTATCTGAGAGAATTAAAGAATTCGGAGAACCCCATTGTAAAAGAGATTGCTGAAACTATAAAAAAATATCAGCCTGATATCATTGGGATAACGGTTATGACTCCAAAGACGGCGTCCGCATTTACGATCGCCTCTCTGGCAAAACAATACAACAAAGATTGTTGCGTTATCTTTGGTGGTCCTCATGCAACTTTGAGGTCCGATGAGATATTGAAGAATACACGGGATGTTGATTTTGTGATAAACGGAGAGGGTGAAGCGGTATTCCTCGAGCTGGCAAATGCTTTACGGTCGGGAAAGAATGCTTTTCGTGAGATACGAGGGCTTTCTTATCGTCAGGGTGATACTATTGTTCATAATGCGGCACGAAGTTTTATTGACGATTTAGATTCTCTTCCGTTCCCGGACAGGGAGACGCTGTTGGGTTTGGATACCTATACCTCGGAAGATATGGGTTTGCTCATGGGAAGTCGAGGTTGCCCCTATCGTTGTTCCTATTGTGCGACACAAATATGGACAAGGAAGGTACGGTATCGGTCTCTAGCAAATATTTTAGAGGAAATCAAGTATGTACATCTTCGTTACGGTACCCGCCAGTTTACCTTTAAAGATGATTCCTTTACGGTTAACAGAAAAAGAGTCCTGGAATTTTGTCATAAAGTGCTCGAAGCGAACTTGAAGATCAATTGGGACTGCAATACGCGGGCAGACCTAGTTGATTTAGAACTTCTAAAGACGATGAAAAAGGCGGGTTGTAATAGTATAAAGGTGGGAATAGAATCAGGGAGTGAAAGAATGTTGGCATTGATGGACAAAGGTATTACCCTTGAGCACATTCACAATGCGGCAAAGCTTTTCCGGGAAGCGGGAATTCATTGGACCGCCTATTTTATGATGGGTATTCCCACGGAGACAAAGGAAGATATGAAAAAGACCCTGGATTTATTGTATAAAATACGGCCAAGTTTTGCCTCAATCGGTGTTTACGAACCATTTCCCGGGACAAAGCTCTTTGATGTAGGTATCGAACACGGGTTGGTGAAAAGAGAGATGTCATATGAAGATTTTTTTACTCATATACCAAGTGATTATTATTTAAAGGACGTTAAACGGCGGGTTGATACCATGGATTACGAGAATTTCACAACTATGGAAAATGAGGCGAAAGACGTATTTCATAACTATAATAAAAGTGTAATGCGTATCCTTGAAAGGGCAAAAGCCAGAAGCAATGTCTATTTGCATAATCCCAGAATTTTTTTTAATGATATTAAAAAATTTTTAGGATGGCTACGATGATGGGAAAAATATCAGAAAGAAATCATGGATTCTCCTTTTGTCCGTATAGCAGACACAACAAATAAGCATACATGCAAGCGTCGTTTTGCAAGGGCGACAGCCAGAAATAATCTCCCGTACCCGGACAGCACTAAATTTTTTTTATGGGTCATCGTGTAGTTGTGTGGGTAAAAGAGAGTGCAAATTAGTATAAGATGGCTTTAGATAAAGGGAGAAGAGCTTTTAAAAGGGTCATAAAATCTGTATGATTACCCTATGGGAAAAAAGAGACGATTATTGGACGAATACCAGTTCCCCGGGTTTCTACCGCGATCTGACACACGGGGGAAATTTGGAGATCAACGCGCTCTGGTTATCCGGCTTAAGAGGATCCAAAAAAAACGATCTGCGGATGTTGCGGCGCGGCACATCGGAGCCACTACGACAAGAAAGTGCAGCAGACACGGGATCTATCCTGCGGGGATGCCAGGATATACCTGGAGGCGGAGGTACGGAGAGTTAAATGCAAGAAGTGCGGTACTGTGAAACGAGAGAAACTGCCCTGGCTGGCGAACAATCCTTTTTACACGAAGCGATTTGCCCACTATGTAGGCCGGAAGTGCCGAGCCATGACGGTCAAAGATGTAGCAAAAGAGTTGAAACTGGATTGGCATACGGTAAAGGCACTGGAAAAGGAATACCTGCAGGAGCAGTTGCGGCGCAATCCTGTTGCAGCGCCCAGGGCAATCGGGATAGACGAAATATCTCAGAGGAAAGGGCATACCTACCGAATCGTGGTCAGCGATCTGGAAAGAGGGAAGCCGATCTGGTTTGGTGGAGAGGATCGCTCAGAGGCGAGTCTTGATATGTTTTACCATTCCTTGGGACCGAAGAAGAGCAAGAAGATAGAGCTTGCGGTAATGGACATGTGGAAAGCCTTTGAGAAATCGACGAAAAAGAATGTTCCCCAGGCGGCAATCCTGTACGACAGGTTTCACGTTATGAGGCATCTGGGAGATGCATTGGACAAGATAAGGAAGATGGAGTACGGGCGTCTTTCCGGGAAAGATCGGTCATACATCAAGGGACAGAAGTCTACGCTTTTGTCGAATCGTGAGAACCTCACGCTTGACGGTCGCAAGGCCTTAAAGAAACTGCTGAGGGCTAATAAACGGCTCAATACAGCTTATGCTTTAAGAGAATCCTTTGGACAGCTCTGGAGCTATAAGACGGAAGGTTGGGCACGACAGTTCTTCGACAACTGGAAGGAATCTCTGAAATGGCAAAGACTAGAACCCTATGAGAAATTTGCTGCGATGATAGAACGGCACTGGGACGGCATCGCTGTCTATAGCAAACCTGAGAATAAAGTTTCCTTAGGTTTTGTTGAAGGGTTGAACAATAAGATTCGAGTGATCCAAAGAAGGGCTTACGGGTTACGTGACGAGGAGTATCTCCGACTGAAAATCCTTACCTGTATGCTCAAGGAGATATAAAAGAACCCACACGACTACACGATGACCCTTTTTTATTACTATAAGGTTTTACTTTACACAATAATATGTCAATCAAGAAGTTTTATTACCCTGTACCAAAACAACAGATACTCCTCATTGCAGGAGACCTGCTTATCGTAAATGGATCGGTTTTCTTATCGGCAATACTCCGTTTAGGCTTGAACGATGGGTGGGACTATATAAGAAATAATCCCCTATCATTTGTGTTGACAGGCATCATCTTTATTTTTACCTTCTTTTTTGCCGAACTGTATGATACCCGAAAGGATTTCAAGGCTGCCGGAAATATCATGAGCATTGCCTTTGCATCCGCCAGCGCCTTTATTATTACCACCTTTTTATTTTATATAAACTGGTCTCTGAGGATAGGACGAGGTGTATTTGTTATCAATGGTCTATTGATTACCCTTTTTATCATCGGATGGAGGATTCTGTACAGTTATCTGCAGGATCAGCCGATTTTTAAAAGAAACGTTTTAATTGTGGGCGCCGGCTGGGCAGGAAAAACCATTTTACAAGAAATAAACAGGGCAAAGAAAACCGGGTTGCAGGTGGCAGGCTTCATTGATGACAACCCGGGAAAACAGGAAGGTAGCGTTGAAGGATTCCCGGTATTTGGAGGCCGATATACCTTGCCCTCAGTTGTTCGTCAAAATGACATTAGCCTGATTGTAAATGCTATTACCCACGAAAAACATGCGGATCTCATTAAGGCATTAATTAATTGTTCATGGAATGGGATAGAAATTGTCGATATGCCCACCCTTTACGAACAGCTTACAGGCAAGATACCTTTCAAGCACATTAATGATATGTGGATGCTGCATGTAGTTATTAGTAAACCGAAATTGTATGGTAAATTGGTGAAGCCTGTTGTTGAAATATTATTTACGTTGATCTTGTTTGTGCTGTTCATGCCCGTTATGGTGGTTATCGCATTATTGATAAAGATAGATTCACACGGGCATATTTTCTATACGCAGGAACGTATCGGAAAAGATGGGAAAGGTTTTACGATCATAAAATTCCGCACCATGGTGGAGAATGCCGAATTAACTACGGGTGCGGTTTATTCATCGGATAATGATCTCAGGATTACAAAAATTGGAAAATTTTTGAGAAAATGGCGACTGGATGAGATCCCTCAATTGCTCAATGTAATCAAGGGAGAGATGAGTCTGGTAGGACCGCGCCCGGAACGACATGTCTTTATCAGAGAGTTTGAAGAAAAAATCCCTTTTTATACCCAGCGGCTCGCTGTCAGACCAGGCTTAACAGGCTGGGCACAAGTAAAGTACCCATATGCTTCTTCGATAGAACAAACCGAAGAAAAACTGCAATACGATCTTTACTATATCAAAAATATGTCTTTTATGCTGGATTTTGTGGTATTGCTGAAAACGATAAAGGTCATATTTTTTGGAAGTGGAAAATAAGAAGTGTTTTTGCGACAACAGTGTTACTGTGGTTTCTCTCCCGTTTTCATCTGGCTTTTTGTCTGTTGTTCTTTTTTCCGGTGAGCGCCCTCTAGCTTGTGGAATATATCCTTCATTTCTGGCGATATTTCCAGGGCTTTCTTGTATTCTGCAATGGCCTCATCAATGTGCCCCTGTTTTTGATAAATATCACCAAGTTTATCGTGAGCTGTTGCTAACCTTGGGTTGCGTGCGACTATTTTTTTTATGTCCGAAGCGGCATCATCTAACTTGCCATTTTCTAAATAAAGCACCCCGCGGTTATAAAGCGACGAAAGGTCATCCGGGATAACTTTTAAAACTTCACCATATTCGTTTATTGCTTCTTCTGCCATCCCTTTTTCAGAATAAATAACACCCAGGTTAAAATGTGCACCTGCGTGATTCCTGTTAAGAGACAGTGCCTTTTTGAACGCAGAAACTGCATCATCATACGCCTTTTTTTTTGTATAAGCTACTCCCAGATTGTTGTAAACCTCTCCAAAATTTGGGCTAATGGTAAGCGCTTTTTTATAAGTGACGATTGCATCGTCGATCATTCCTTTGTCGACATAGGCAGCCCCCAGATTATTGTATACCTCACTAAAATCTTCTTTATTTTGTAAAGCTTCCTTATATGCGGCGATCGCATCATCCTTTTTCCCCTGGAGTGCACAGGATACTCCTTTATTGTTATACAGCAGAGCAAGCCGGTTTTTTGTTTCTTTATGAGAGGGGTCTGCAGACAGCAATTTTTTATAGGTAAGAATGGCGTTGTCTTGCGACCCGTTTGATTCATAAGCAGAAGCCAGATCAAAGAGAAGTCCGGTGTCTTTGGGGTTGAGCGTAGCTGCCTTTTCAAAGGAAGAAATGGATTTTGAGACATCGCCCTTTTTTTTGTAAAGGTATGCCATGTTTTTATGGCTTTCTGCAAGGCCTGGATCTATTTCGACGGCCATCTGGTAATAGGTAATAGCATCGTCAATCATTCCTTTGTTGGTAAATGCATTCCCGATATTATGGAATACCGCCGCGTCGCGGGGTTGAATAGCCAGGGCTTTCTTATAAGCATTGACGGCGTTGTCGTACTGAGACGTTTTGTTATAAATGTTTCCTAAATTGTAATACGCTTCTGCGTCATTTGGATTAATTTCAATGACTTTGTTGAATTCACGGATGGCTTCATTATAGTGAGCGTTTCTATATAAAAGAATTCCGAGATTGAAGTGTGCATTTAGATTGGAAGGCTCTTGCAAAAGTATTTTTTGATATTTTTTCATAATTTCTTTATCAGGGATGTCGGTGGGGTCGATGGGGGAAGAAAAGATCATTTGAAAAGAGAGAAAGACGGAAATGCCAACCATTCCAAAATAATTACCAATTTTTACGGCATTTTCCCGTAAAAACAGCTTCCCGGGAAACAAGATTTTTCTTTTCTCCCTGTTTCTGAATGAAGTAACGGGACAGATTTGATTGCAGCGAAGATGTGTTCCGAAATATCTGCACATAGTAAGGGTTGATTCGACTTATAATATTTTTCTCAATAAGGTACGCCTTTCATGCTCTAAATATTTTTCTTTATTGATGAGCTCTTTTGTTTTGTGAGGATTTTTAATTCCCCTGAACACGTGACTGGCTTGGTTCGTGACTATCGTAAGGTTGCCGATTTTCAATCGCTTTTGCATGTTTCCCTGCGTTACGGAGATATTGTTGATATCACCGTAGGGTATTTCCTTCAACGTTCTGGAAAAGAGGCCCTTTTGAATCTGAATTTTACCCTGTGTGATTACATATTTGGTTGTGTAAACAGAAAGAACATGATAGAGGATCAGGAGACTACTAAGAGACAGGATGGTCAAACCTGTAATGTTCTCGAAACCAAATTTTGTGAATGCTAAAAAAATGGCAAACGAAGAAATCGTAAATACGAACCAGTTTTGGCGTATCTGCGGTTTAAAGGATTGAACGATTTTGGTTTCTGCATCCTTGTCGAAATCCGCGTCTTTATATAAAGTGTGTATATTTGTCATGGTGATTTATTTGGTCTCAAAAAATCGCAAACAGACGGTCCCTGATTTTTAGGAAAATGCCTTGCCAGGATTGTCAAAAACTGGAGATGCGATCTGCGTGTGAATTATAGGTAAGAATGGCAATCATGTCAAGGCAAATGCACCATAAGGATGCTCACGATATACAGATGAAAATTCAGGAGAAAATAAATCCTTACCGGTCTGTTTATATCCGAATAATGATCGTGGCACAGAGGTTTTCCTCCGGGCCCTGACACTATATTGTCAATGGTTAGAGTACAAAGGATAGATCCGTTTTATAAGATGAAAGATCCAACTGCCAAAAAAGGCGAAGCTTAAGAGTGTTGCCCAAAAGGATTTTAAAAAAGAGGTATATTTGGTATTTTTTGTATAAAGTGCAAGACCTTTTACGATAAGGGTAAGGAGTGCAGGATTCATCAGGATATCATTCGTTCCCGGCGGACTATGATCGCCAATATAATTAATGAGTATGCCAATTGCAGTACTGACAAGCAGAGAAAAGTATTTGTTTTCCTTAACAAGGACGATGCAAAAGACAATGAATGCATGCGATACGATGGATTCGATTACTACAAGAAAATGCAGATAAAATTCGTAGGAGGTAACAAAGTATGGTATTAGAAACAGAAACAATAAGGTGCCATTTTTCTGATCTTTATTATAAACGAGGAGGTAGAAAGAAATGGGCGCGATGAGCTTGAGCACATCATTGTCGCTGAAATAGCCGATGTCGCCTAAAAAAAGACAGGCGACACCAATAATGGCCGACAGGAATAAAAGCACCACTTGTCTTGAATTCCAACTGATAATCCACCGGAAAAAGAGGAAAATTAATAGCGATTGAAATGCGGTGAGACATTCCTTCAGCCAAAATACCTCTCCGTGAATATACAGCAGGCTTTCAATAAATTGAAGGATGAATTCCATAACGACAAGTTGGGGTCAATTAGACCGTAGAAATAAGAACGAAGAAAACTATGGTATTTCTAACATATAAAAACCTATACACAAACAAATGTCATTGCGAGGAGTGGAGCAGCGAAGCAGTCTCCCATGCCTGGGTTGCTTCGCTCCGTTCGCAACAACCATGTTCTTTGTTGTGTTCACGATATCTCATTTATGCCGGATGCTTCGACTGTTGCTGAGGTATGGTAATGAGGAATTTCGTTCCAACGTTTACCGCACTTTCAACTTGAATGTGTCCGTGATGGAGAAGAACAATGTGCTTGACAATGGAAAGCCCTAGTCCGGTTCCGCCCATTTCACGTGAGCGGGCAAGGTCGACGCGGTAAAACCTCTCAAAAATGCGTGGAATGTGCTCTTGCGGGATGCCAATGCCGGTATCGGATATTTCCAAGCAAAGGGAGGTATTGAATGCCGTAACTTTTAAATGTATTTTGCCGCCTTCTGCTGTATATTTTATGGCATTATCAAGCAAATTGGTCAGCAATTGGCGCAAAAGATATTCATTCGTTTCTATCAGGGGTAATTGATGGGGTATGTCCAGTTCAAGCGCCTGATTTTTTCTCATACCGTGTTCCTGGTATTGAGAAAAAGTATTTTCTATGCATGGATGGATATCCAGCATGGTGAACTCTGTTTTTAGGTCATGTGAATCGAGTCTGGATAGTTCTAAAATGTCTTTGATAAGGTTGTCGAGCCGCTGTGAGTGTTTCATGATAATATGAAGAAATTCGTGTATTTCTTCTTGTCTTAGAGAGTTGTTTTCGAGCAGGGTTTCCACGTATCCCTTAATAGAAGCCAGCGGGGTTCGTAATTCATGGGATACATTGGCAACAAATTCCCTGCGGGTGTTTTCCAGTTTCCGTAATTCTGTGATATCGTGAAATACCAGAAGGATGCCCTGGTTCTCCTTATCAACCTGAATGGGAGAAAGATGTATGTGTAGTAATTTTTTCTCCGGCGCAGAAATCTCTGTCTCAGATACCCTGGCCGTTTGTGTTTTGATGGTCTCTCTAACCAGACGGTGTAGCTTTTCATTTCTTATCTTTTCCCATAAATAATCTCTGTGTAAAACAACCGTTGATATGTCAAACATCGTTTTTGCCGCATTATTGATAAGTATGATCCTTTCCTGCAAGTCCGTGGTAATAACCGCATCATTCATGTGGGCCATGATAGCGTCCAGTTTGTTTTTGTCATCCACGATCGTTTGCTTACGGGATTGAAGTTCAGCCCCCATGGCATTAATTGCAGTTGCCAGGTCTCCTATCTCATCTGAGGAAACAATCTCCGCTTTTTGAGCAAAATTGCCTCGTGCAAAATTTTTTGCTATGTGCGTAATATGTATGAAAGAAGACGTATTGATCCGGATGAGGACAAAACCGATAACCAGGGTGATCACAAAGGCCGGGAGCATGTGGCCGACAACTGTTTTCATGTCGTATGCCATTGTTCTGGTTAACGGACTCGGGGAGTATTCTTGTAGGATCTTGTTTACAAAATATCCAGCAATTGACAGGCATAAGCATAAAAGGCCTGCATAGCTGATAAAAATCTTCCAAAAGAGGCTGTTTTTTAACATATGCTATTCCTTGAATTTATAGCCAATTCCCCGAATGGTAGCAATACGGTTTGCGAAGGTTTTTAATTTTTTTCTTAGGGAAGCGACGTGTACATCAATCGTCCGGTCCGTGACGGCCGTTTCAGGACCGGAAACCGCATCGAGTAGCTGGTCGCGGGTAAACACTCGTCCCGGCTTTCTGGCAAGATGGTAAAGAATCTTGAATTCTGCTAGGGTCAGCTGAACAGGTTCGTTCTTAATGATTACTTCATGTTTATCCAGATCAATCGTAAGGTCGTCTATTTTAATATATTCTTGTATTGCCGAAGCGCTTTTTGTCCGTCTGAGGACTGCCTGTGCACGCGCTACGAGCTCTTTTGGACTGAAGGGTTTTGTTATATAATCATCTGCACCCAATTTTAAACCCGTTGTTATATCTGCTTCCTCTCCTTTTGCAGTTAACATTACAATGGCAGTATTTGTAAGATCCCGGTCTGCTTTTAATCTTTTGCATACCTCCAGACCGTCCATTCCCGGCAACATGAGATCTAATATGAGAAGCTCCGGTCTCTCTTTTCTGCTCAGAAACAATGCGTCTTCGCCGTTATAAGCTGACAATACCCGATAGCCATCTTTTTCAAGGTGATAACGAATTAGTTTGACAAGGTCTTGTTCATCATCTACTACAAGGATTTTTTCTTTTGCCATGAGATTCTCTTGTGTCTCAATTCAGCTACAGCCGGACTTTCAATGCATTCTTTTCCTCAAGGGGAGAAACGTCTTTACATTATTTCCTCCAACCCTTGTCTGGTGACGCTATTCATATCACAGATTGTTTTTACAGCTCATGATAGTGGTATCCAAAACCAAAATTGACAGAACGGAAGCTCGCCGTACCAATCCGGTCAAAGAATAGTACATCAATCATTGTCTGCTGCGGTTGTCCGTGTGGCAAACGAGTCAAGGCTGGTTCGAACCGTTGAATCGTTTTAGTCTTTCTCTTATCTTGAAGAGGGACAAAAAACGTGGCAAAAATTGGCCGAGAAGACGGGCAGAACTGTTTTCGCGTAACATGTTCATCCGATGTATTTTATCTTTTTTTCTTGGATCAAAACGGGAAATTGGATCATCAAAAGGTTCTGCGATGGTTTGCTCATGATCGTAACCAACAGGAGAGGGAGGAGTGGCAGAGGCAATACCTTCGGGTATCTTATTTTTAATATTACTTCTTTTTGAACGGATATCCGTTTCAGCAATGATTTTGAAGTTAAAGTATTTAGTCATTGCCGGTGTAACTCCAAAGGCGAAGTCGATGCAATCATGGTAAGCCGATACAATCAAATGAGATAATTCCTTGAGGCCATCTTCGTTAAACGAAACATAGGTTGATTCCTGCGTGGATAATTTTTCAGAAGGAGGATTCCATCCCTTTTTCATTTCTGTAAATGATTCATCCAACTCGTCAGTCCTGAAGAAACAATCCCCCGATGTGCGGCGGACAATAGCATCCGCGCCGGAAAAGTCCAGGTTTCTCCAGACATTTAACAGGTTCTTGCTATCATAGTTCGCCAATATCCACGGAAGGACAAACCAGAGATGCCGCCGGTATTCCCGCGGGACGCTTATTCCCTGCAGGCAATAAATATCACGACCCTCTTTGTCTTTATGGTTCGATAAACCGCAGCTTACAAGAAACGTCGCCTCGGGACAGTTCAAACAGTAGAGAGGCAAAAGTGATGATTTGCTGAGGATATGTTTGTGCTCATCATACAAATTGTATAATTGATTTAATGTCTTAAGGCTTTCCAAAGAAACCTTTGGCGGAATAATCATCCACCGGTAATCTCTGGACAAGGAACGAGAGTATAAGAGTTCCCGATAGATCATGCAATTCGTCTTACCCTTTCCAGCGCCTTATTGAGGAGAGGTTCAATATGTGGTTCAAATTGACTTAACACCTCGTAATCCTTGTTTTTTTCCTCCAGGATAGCTCTGGCGATGCTCTCAGCATCTGGTTTACGGGTGATGAGTGACCAAATCTTGTTTACTAGCCCTGCCTTTTTCAGAACTTCTGAAAGTTCTTTCTCGCGCTGTTTAATACTCTTGTGGGCCTCAACCTTCATCTGTTTTAACGTTTGTCCCAGACAATAAAACAAGACATGCTCTGCATTTAGCGGCGCCGGAAATCCTATGATTTTATCTTCAGATTTAAACGGATGCATCACGTCTCCTGTGGGAACAACCGTCCTTTTGGCATTCCCCTCTCCTACGGCGGAGACAGGGACTATGCCGCCCTGCCAGGCCGGATTTTGCTTACATAGCGATACCATCTGATTGAACACTTCCAGACCACGTTCTATCAAGGGTGCGTAATTATCGCTTTTCCATTTAGAATCAACCGTATCAGCTTTTGTTAGCATGATTACAAAGGTTAGATTCCTGTTGGGATATACCCTGCTGTAGGTCGTGAATATCTCATGGATCCTGCGGGCGCCCGACCGGTGCCGTGCCTCTTTTATATTAGAATAATACGTGAGGACAAAGGCGTCGACGACAAGGATTACCGCATTACTAAGCTCGATATGAGAAGCGAGGTCAGAAATTTCTGATTTTGTTATCTCCGAAGTGTCATTTGAATCAGGAATATCGGTGATTTCCGTTAAAATACCGCCACGATAATCAATCCAGTCAAAATACGTTACCGGTTTTGAATTATAAAAAACTGTGAAAGGCCATACCGTGGTTTGTTGTGTCCCGTCCGGCCAGCTAAACGTATCTGCAAGAGAGAATCTGCTAAAATCACCGATACTCAGAATGGCCTTATCAAATGGTTGCATTGAACGTGGAGCAAGACAAAAACCCGCATCATTTTGTCCCGCGTCTCCCAATGTCTCGTAAAGTGACGACATATACGTTGTTTTGCCTGAGCCTGAAATTCCTACCATGGTTACTTTCATATTCCAAATTACCTCTAATAAACGCTGTTAATTATCGTTGGCTATTCTGTAGTCGGTTCCTGGCTGCCGCTTCATCAGCAAAATCAGAAAGAGAGAGCGATTCTGTAACTGCCTGCCGCCTACTCGAAACATTTTCGTCGTATCATCTCCATGGTTACACCTAAAAATCCCATGATAAACGGCAACATAATTGCTACTTTTGAAAATCCGGCAATAATCCAAATCGTCACCGAAATGAAAAAACCAATTATTGCACCCAGGAAAAAAAGATACATAAGGTGCGTCATACCCCGTTGGGTTTGCGCTGGCGTTCTTTGCCCGGAGGATTTTGCTTCTCCGGGAATTAGCGCCTTTTTACTCAATTCCCTATGCTTTTTTATAGTATCTGACATCTGATTTTACCCGCAATTTTCTAAGGAACTAATTATAGTGAGTAATATTATTGAATCAAACATTTTTTTAATAATATTTTTGAATTTTGGCAACAATTTGGTTTTTTGAAAAAGATGGTTTTTCTTTGAAACAAGGGCGATTGGAATATCGCTTTTCCTGGAACAGGAGAAAGAGGCTCAGGAACACGAAGGCTGTTTGCCGTAAAGGGTAAGGTCTGTTACCTCATCTACCATAACGTCCGCCAGTTTTCCTGCCAGGTCCCGTGACCCGCGAAAAACAACGATATGGTTTTGCCTTGTCCTGCCCGACAGCTTATTTGGGTCGGATTTGCTGGCGCCTTCGACAAGCACCTGCACCTTTTTACCAATCATTTTTCTATTCTCTTCCAGGCTGATACTTTTTTGCAATTCCAGCAACCTCATATTTCTCATTTTCTTCGTTTCTTCGGGCACATCGTTTTCCAGTTCGGCAGCCTTCGTGCCTGTACGGGGTGAATATTTAAATATAAAACAATTATGAAAACGGATGTCTTCCATCAACCGTACCGTTTCCTGGAAATCCCCGTCAGTCTCTCCCGGAAAGCCCACAATAAAGTCGCTGGCTATGCTAATATGAGGAATCCATTCCTTTGCGTAAGAGATCAAATCACGATAATAATCCACCGTGTAACCGCGACGCATCCTTTTGAGGATGGAGTCGGAACCCGACTGGGCAGGCATGTGTAAATGTTCACAGACCTTGCTCAATCGGCTCATGGTACGGATGAGATCGCGGGACATATCCGCAGGATGTGAAGTTACAAACCGTATTCGTTCAAGCCCGTCTATATCGTTTAATTCAGAGAGCAGATCTCCAAGTGTTACACCCCCTGCCAAACCTTTCCCGTAGGAATTTATATTTTGACCGAGTAGGGTAACCTCCTTACAACCATTTGATACAAGGGATTGCGCTTCTTCTCTTATATCAGTAATCGTCCGGCTGATCTCTCGTCCCCGCACATAGGGTACAATACAATAGGAGCAAAAGTTGTCGCAGCCTCGCATAATCGTGACGAATGCCTGATAAAAATTCGGCCGGTAGGTCACCGCCCTCTTCACATTAACGACTTGGTCTTCATCTATGGCAAGGACATGCGAACCATGGTTTCTGATATTCAAAAGCAGTTCCGGCAATCGTGAAAACATGCGTGTTCCGCAGACCAGATCCACATGGGGCATACGCTTAAATATCGCTTCGCCGTCTTTTTGCGCCATACACCCGAGGACACCCACAATGACTTCCGGATGTTTTTTCTTCAGCATTTTTAATGCACCGAGATGGGAATACACCTTATCTTCGGCATGCTGCCGTACGCTGCAGGTGTTGAACAGGATGACGTCTGCCTCGTCAACCGTGTCCACAATTCTATAGCCTTCTTCCTGCAACAGTCCCAACGAAAGTTCGGCATCGAGTTTATTCATCTGACAGCCGAAGGTTTCAAAAAAAACGGTCTTGTATTGACGGTCTTTATTAGTAAAATTAGGAGAATCGATCATGGTACGGATCTATAACAAACGATATGTGGGTTTTTTACTTACGTACGGTTTAAAAGCAACTCCATTTTTTGCGATTGCTCAGTTATCAATTGTTGGCAAGCAGATTCTGTCAGACCGCAGGAGGCTGGCGTAGCGTTTCACAAGGTGTCTACACGGGTTATTGTCATTGCGAGCACATTCGCTTTGCTCCGTGTAAACTCCGCGAAGCAATCTTAAGTCTTTTGTAAACAACGGATTGCTTGTGCATAGATTTCTATGAAAACGATATACTAGCCCCTCTTAACCTAAGATTTTCATTTTAACGAAACACGGATGCTAATCCAAGTATTTTTTGGGTATTGTACCGTTTTGCTACTCAAATTCGAATCTCACGGGCCGCTAAGATTTTAAATTTGGTACGTGTAACAGAATATGCTTCAAATTTATCCGTGGGTAAATCTGGAGGGAATGCAATAATGGACAAGTCGAAAAGGAATTCAGGTGTGGGTAAAAATAGGGGTAAAATTTGAATTTTATAGAATGATACTTTATGAGAATATTGGTCATAGAGGATGAAAAAAAATTAGCAGCCTATATAAAAAAGGGGCTCGAAGAAAACCACTTTGCCGTTGATGTGAGTAATGACGGAGAGGACGGGCTCTTTTTGCTCAACACCAATGAGTACGACCTCGTTATCCTGGACGTCCTTCTGCCCAAGAAAAACGGCCTTGAGATAGTACGCGAGGCAAGGAAAAACGGCAAGAACATGCCTGTCCTCTTGTTAACGGCAAAGGACTCTATCGAAGACAAGGCTCATGGATTAGATCTGGGAGCGGATGATTACCTGGTAAAACCCTTCTCTTTTATAGAATTGGTCGCGCGGATACGGGCATTGATCCGACGGGGAAATGTCCGTTACCAAACCAGATTGGCGGTTGCAGACCTTTCGCTGGATATGGTTGCGCACCGCCTTTATCAGAATGGGCAGTCCATAGACCTCACCAACAAAGAGTTTGCCCTGTTAGAATTTTTCATGAGAAATCTCAATACCGTATTAACCCGCACCCAGATTGCAGAGCATGTATGGGATTATAATTTTGATAGCCTTACCAATGTAATAGACGTTTTCGTAAACCGCCTGAGAAATAAGATTGATAAAGATCGCACCCATAAACTGATTCACACGATCAAGGGTGTCGGGTACATCATGAAAGATGAAAAATCATGAAATCGTGGTCAATTCGCACAAAACTCACCTTCTGGTACACCAGCATTTTCGGAACGACGCTGGTTCTTTTTGGTTTATTAATCTACCTCGCATTTTCTTATGCAAATAACAAACGCATAGATGTCGGGCTTAAAGAAGAGGCTGATGGTATAGCTCATTATGCACAAATTAATATGAATTCTTTCAAGGAATACATTGTGCGTATCTCAAATGAAAGAGATGATGAATGGGCTGCGGGAAAATATGTCGCGATACTCGATTCTGCAGGAAACCTTCAATTCCGGTCAGGGAACTTAACGGATGCTCATCTGCCGCTGCAAAGCCATCAAATCAAGGAAATCCTTTCGGGAAAGATATACTTCAAGACCAAGAAGAACTCAAAGGGACGCCTTTTGCGTATCATTACGATATCCATGATGGACGCCCGGGGATTAATTCAGATTGGAATCGCCATTAACAAAGATGTTGCACTCAATATCTTTCTGTTTATCCTCACAGCGCTGGGATTCCTTGCGATTGTCAGTAGCTGGTTTGGCGGTCGTTTTATGGCGAAAAAAGCCCTAAAGCCCATAGATCGTATGACGAAAGAACTCAGAAAGATCGAAACCGAACAATTGGGAGAAAGGCTGGCACTCCATCCGGCGAAAGATGAAATCCATAAGCTTTCAGGAGTTGTTAACGAAATGTTGTCACGCCTGGAAAACTCTTTTAATCAGACACGCCGGTTCACAGCCGATGCCTCTCATGAATTGCGTACTCCTATCGCTATTATGAGAGCGGGACTCGAGATTGCTCTGTCAAGAGAGAGGGATATCCGTGGCTATCAGCAAGTCCTTGCAAACACCCTGGAGGATTTGGGGCGGTTGTCTAAAATTGTAGAGAATCTGTTTCTCCTGGCGAAGGCAGATGTGGGACGTTATGAATTGCATAAGGAGCGGATGAATCTTTGTCCTATTATCACAGATATTGCTGAACAGTTAAAACTTATTGCCGAGCCGAAAACTATCTTCGTATCCATGGATAAGATGGAAGAGGCATTTATTAACGGTGATGACCTGCTTGTCCGGATGCTGCTTTTAAATCTTGTTGACAATGCCGTAAAATATACCCTGCCGCACGGGACAATCAGGATGTCACTCGGCAAGTCAAATGGTTATGCAAAAATCGTCATCAAAGATAATGGTATCGGTATTTCTCCAGAAGACATTCCTCACATATTCGATCGTTTTTACAGATCCAATAATGCCCGTACGACAAACCATAACGGTACCGGGCTTGGACTCAGCATCTGTCAATGGATCGTCAAGTCCCATTATGGCACAATTGCTGTCGAAAGTACGCTGCAAAAGGGAAGTGCCTTTACCGTCACACTCCCCACCTGTTAGACCCCTGGATTACAAACAATTAATTTTACGTTCATCCCCTGTTCATACACCACACGATATAATTTAATTGCATAGGAATTTTCATTGTATTTAAGCAGATTGCCGGATGGCATGGACAAGCGTTGTTTGTCTGTGCGATAAATTCCAAATCCGTGTGTATATTCAAGCACCATGGACGAACAAGTATGTCGTTCGGCGGATTCTTCGGCAGGCTCAGGATGTAGCGCCGTGCATGGTGAGTCTGCCGAACCATCACGACGAAGTCCATGTTACCCTGCAACCGAAGGCATAACTTGATGTCAAGGAATTTCAAACAGATAGTTTCCCCTCTAGAAAGAGGGGATTAAGGGGTGTGTGAGAGGCGTGTTAACACACCCCCGGCCCCTCTTTTTAGAGGGGAGTTTAAGAGTCGCTGCCGAAAGGCAGCCTAACTTGATTGTGAAAATATGACAGGAAAATACATTCAAACAGTGCAGTAAATTATTTTCTTCTTGTCAGGGATGCTTTCTTTTCTTTTTTTATTCATAGACTGCACTCTGTGATCAACGGAGAGCACCCTTTGCGCCGGTAAGGTAACGAACATATCCCGAAATTCATTTGCAAAAAGATGCATCATGTTGATCAGGAAAGTTGTCATATGGGTATAAATGGTTGAAAGCAGATACATGTATAAACGAAAAAAGATATCTATTCTATATGTGATCGCTACGTTCATTACTGGATGCGCTTTCTATCGTGCCATGCCGATAGACAATTCGGCAGTGAATCTTGCTTTGAAAGATCCATCGATGGAAAAGGTACGGGTTCAGGCAAAACTGATCAGGCATCCAGTTCTGAAGCCAATTGATTTTGATGACCGGGACGGAATTTCACCGGATGAGGCGGCCATACTGGCGGTATTGACAAATCCCGTGTTGCGCGCCATACGAGACCGAAAGAATATTTCTATGGCCCAGCTTATTCAAGCAGGCATTTTGCCTAACCCCCAACTTGACGCGCTAACGGCCGGGAATACCCTGGGAACAATCGACGCCTTCGGGTTGGGATTAAACTGGGATTTTATTTCCCTTATCTCACGGAAGGAAAGAATGGACGCTGCTCTATCCCATGTGGATGCGGTGGACATTGATGTGGCATGGCAGGAGTGGCAGGTGGCCCAGGCGGCAAAACTGCACGTCTACCGGTTGTTGTGGATAGAGCAGCAGGTGAAACTTGCAAGAGCGGCAGTAAAAGGATTACGGGAAAACCTTGAAGTCGTCAAAAAGGCGGTAAAATTCGGAGTGTTAACCGCAGTAGATATTGCAGCCGCAGAAACAACCCTTCAGCAGATTCGGATATTGCAACTGAAACTGGTTCAAGAACAGAAACGCGAGCAGATTGCACTGAATCAGACGCTTGGCCTTCCCGCGGGCAGAGCGGTCCTGATTCAACAAAATATTGCCCTTCCGTCCTGGCCCGCGCTTCCATCCGCATCTCAGATTACCGAAGGACTGGAGGAACGGCGCCTCGACCTCCTTGCCTTAAAGAAAGGGTACGAAAGCCAGGAGGCAAAGGTTATGGCCGCTGTACTTTCTCAGTTTCCGAAAATAAAAATTGGTTTTACCCAAGGAGGAAATCTAAGCAGTCCGATCACCACAGGCTTTGCAATTACCCTGGACCTGCCCTTCTTTGACCGGAATCAGGGACAGATCGCCCTTGAGAAGGCGACCAGAAATCAACTTTTTGATGAATATATGGCCCGCATTTTCGAAGCGCGTTCCGAAATCAACCGCATCTTACGGGATATGGATTTGGTCAAACAACAGATAGCCGCAACAGAAAAGTTTATTACGGAATTTAGAAAGCTGGTTCAATTTTATTATACTGCCTTGCAAGCAGGCAATGCCGATATCCTTGTATACTATAACACAAAAAACAATTTGATCACGAAACGAATTGAATATGTTAAGCTCGAACAGGAATTGTCCGACCTGGGTATTTCCCTCGAAATTGCGGCAGGGGAATATTTCCCCGGTTTCGAGACATCCTTAAAAGGACACTCGGAAAAGTCTGATAGCACGGAGGTTTTGGAATGAAACATACGATGCTATTTGTCATCACAAGTGCCTGCATTGCAACCGTGAGTGGATATCTGCTGTTCTTTCATAGTCAAAAGAAAACCGTGGAAAATGAATCTCCGTCGTTTCCTTCCGCATCGATGGTCACGGGTGATATTTCTACATCAGAGCCTGTTGCGGCAGTTAAGGTTGCTCCACTGGCAAAAGGAACCCTGACGGAAGATATTGTTGTGTACGGAACGGTAGTGCCGGCGCCTGGAGCAGTGCAAACAATTTCTGAACCTTTTGAGATACAAATTCGCCGTATATTCGCAATTGCAGGTCAAAAGGTTGCTATGGGTGAAGTTCTTTTTGAAATCGACCCAGGCCCGAATACCAGCCTTCAGCTTGAGCAAGCGATGAACAACTATGGACTGGCAAAAGAAACGTACAGCAACATGCAGCAACGCTTCGATCTGAAACTAGCCACGATTCAGCAAGTGTTGCAAACGAAGCAAGCCTTTGAAGATGCCCGGCTGAGACTTGAAAATCTTAAACAACGGGGAATAAGAGAGAAGAAACAGGTTGTGGCTGATGTTGGCGGGCTGGTCAATACAGTATATGTCCGCGAGGGAGATATCGTATCTGCCAGCATGCCTCTGGTCGAAATCGTTGCTCAAGGCAGGTTTGAGGCCAGGCTGGGAGTTGAGCCGGAAGATATAAACCGGCTGACGGTTCATCAACCGGTTTGTATCTCGTCTGTCTATATGCAATCATCACGTGGCGTTACCGGTTGGATCCGTGCAATTTCGAAATCTGTTAATCCGGTTACCCGCCTTGTCGATCTGTTCGTTGTATTTCCATCTACCGCTGAGTTTCTGCCGGGAGAGTATGTCCAGGGTAAAATAACGATATCTTCCAAAGAAACACTGATTGTTCCACGTACAGCAGTACTCCCCGAAGATGATCATTACGTTCTTTTTACCATGAAAGATGGTCGCGCATGGAAGCAATCGGTACATGTGGGTTTAGAAACGGATAAAGATGTTGAAATTATCAGTGCTATCCTTCAACCCGGTGATCTGGCAGTAGTTCTTGGTAATTATGAATTACAGGATGGCATGAAGATCAAAGAGGAAGAATCGCAGTGACTTTTGTCGATTGGACACAATCACATCGCCGTTCGATCCTGTCGTTACTGGCGGCGCTGGCCCTGGGTGGGCTAGCCAGCAGCACGAAACTTCCCGTAGCCCTCTTTCCCCGCGTTAGTTTCCCCAGAATAGTAGTAAGCCTCGAAGCGGGTGATCGTCCTGCAGAGCGCATGGCTATCGAGGTAACATGGCCTGTTGAGGAGTCGGTTCGCAGCATCCCCGGGGCTCTCAATGTGCGTTCTAAAACCAGTCGCGGAAGCGCTGATATCTCCATAAATTTTGAATGGGGCGAGGATATGATTGCGGCCATGTTGCAGGTGGAATCCGCGATCAATCAAACGCTCCCTTCTTTACCGCAGGGGACCGCCTTTCATGTGCGGCGGATGGACACTACGGTCTTTCCTGTATTGGCTTACAGCCTGACCTCTGATACCCATTCTCTCATCGAACTAAGGGATATCGCCTTGTACCAGCTACGTCCGCTCCTTTCCACGATAGAGGGGGTAGCCAGGATTGAAATTTTAGGCGGAGCCATTGAGGAATACCGGGTAACAGTAAGCCCGGCGCAATTGGCATCCTATAACTTATCTCTATCCGATATCAGCAAGGCCCTTTCTGCCGCGAACGTCATTACTGCGGTTGGACGACTGGAAGACCATTACAAACTTTATCTCATTATATCGGATACCCAACTGCCCGGTCTTGATCAGATTCGTGAAACGATACTCCGTTCGGGACAAAATGGCATGGTGCGTCTGGATGATGTCGCTACAGTAATTCGGGAAGCGGCGCCTCAGTGGACGCGCGTAACTGCCGATGGTCACGATGCCGTAATTTTTCAAATTTACCAGCAGCCGGGAGGAAATACGGTACAGATAGACAATGTCGTAAAGAAAAAGCTTGCCGAATTCCGTAAACAGTTGCCTGTGGATTTGAAGATTGCAAACTGGTACGACCAAAGCAAACTGATTGTCGCTTCTGCTGTCAGCGTACGCGATGCAATCATCATTGGCGTTGCGCTCGCCGCCCTGATTCTCCTCGTCTTCCTGCGTAATCTTAAAGTAACCCTCATAGCCATTGTTTCTGTACCCTGTGTATTGGCTTCTACTATCCTCATGCTCTACGGATTGCACATGAGTTTTGATATCATGACTCTTGGAGGTATGGCGGCAGCGGTAGGGCTCATTGTTGATGACACCATTGTTATGGTAGAACACATTATCCGCCGAATGCGTGGCAGCACAGATAATCACCACAATAAAACAATGCTCGCCGCACGCGAGTTTACCAAGCCGCTTGCTGCCTCATCCGCCTCCACCATCATTATTTTCGCCCCTCTGGCATTCCTTTCCGGAGTAACCGGGGCGTTCTTTAAAGCACTCTCTCTGACCATTGCTGCCAGCCTCGTCATCTCTTTTTTTGTAGCCTTGCTGGCAGTGCCAATTTTAGCGGATCATTTGTTGAGTGAAAAGGATACGAATCAGAAGGAAGGTGGTGTGCTGACCGAATGGACACATTGGGCGTACGAAGCCGTCATGCACCGCATAATGATGCGACCCTGGCTTGCCCTGGCATTTGTTGTGCCCTTAATAGCGACAGGTTGGTTCAGTTACAAACACATGGGCTCTGGTTTTATGCCCGTGATGGATGAGGGTGGCTTTGTTCTTGATTACCTAACCCCACCGGGTACGTCTCCTGGCGAGACCGATCGTCTGCTTCGCCGTGTTGAAACGATACTTCAATCAACCCCTGAGGTAGATACCTATTCCAGACGAACCGGAATAAAGCTTGGCGGTGGATTGGCGGAAGCAAATGAGGGGGATTTTTTTGTCCGTCTCAAACCGTTTCCGAGACGGGATATAAACGTGGTCATGAACGATATACGAGTGCAAGCAGAGCAATCGGTCCCTGGCATAGAAATAGAAATGGCCCAGTTAATGGAAGACCTTATCGGCGATCTAACTGCCGTTCCACAGCCGATTGAGATTAAACTCTATTCTAACGATGGCGGATTGCTCATCAGACTCGGGCCACAAGTGGCTGATGCTATCAGGAAAATTCCAGGTGTGGTGGATGTGCGAGATGGTGTTGTCCTGGCCGGGGATGCCTTGAATATCTCGGTAGACAGGGTCAAGGCTTCTCTGGAGGGGGTGAGTCCCGAATTCATAACTCAATGGTTATCCGATTACGCGAGTGGTGTTGTTACCACCCACATACAACGTGGGCCTAAGATGGTCGGTGTGCGTGTTTGGGTGCCAAACGATGTGCGGTCAACGGAACGTAATATAAGCAACCTCCGGCTGCGGGCTCCGGACGGACACCTTTTCCCTTTAAAACGGGTAGCTACACTTACGGTTATTACCGGACAGCCCCAGATCGTGCGCGATGATCTGAAGCAAATGATTGCTGTTACCGGCCGCATTAGCGGCAGGGATATAGGCTCTGTAATCAAAGATGTTAAAGCTGTTCTGGGACTTCCTGGATTGATACCGAAGGAGGTGTATTATGATCTGGGCGGACTCTATGCCCAGCAACAAATTGCCTTCGCGGGACTTATTGCTGTCTTTGTTGCAGCGGTGATGCTGGTCTTTCTGCTTTTGCTTTTTCTCTATGAGAGTTTCCGTGTGGCGCTTGCCATGCTCGCCACCACGCTTCTCGCCTTGTCATCGGTGTTTATTGGTTTGTGGTTGACTGGCATAGAAATCAATATTTCTTCTATGATGGGCATGACTATGATTGTTGGCATCGTTACGGAAGTGGCAATTTTCTATATTTCTGAATATCACGATTTATCTGAGGACGTTGATCCGGGCACCGCACTTGTCATCGCGGGCAGGAATCGCATGCGCCCCATTGCAATGACCACCTTTGCGACTATTCTGGCCCTCCTGCCCCTTGCCCTGGGTGTTGGCCAGGGATCATCCATGCAACAGCCGCTGGCGATTGCTATTATCTCAGGGTTAGCGGTTCAATTGCCCCTCGTTTTAATTATAATGCCCGTTTTGCTTCGGGTTTTAATAAAATTAAAGACTTTAAACGGCAATGGCAGGAGTCGCTTTGTCCATGAATTTTCAAGCCCTGATGAAAAATAATAACCGTTGAAAACGGAACTGCATGTAACGGTTTTGCGGTTTGAAAAATAGATGCAGCGGGAATCCCCACAAAAATATACCCCGCAGCCCGGTCGAACGATCAGCTCTGCATTCTCAAAGAGATAAAATGTTGCAGTTGCATATAAGGAAGCATCTTCGCCGTTTCGCTATCCGTGTGCGAATTTCTCAAGATTACAAAAAATTAATTTTGCGTTCATCCCCTGTTCATGCATAATTTGGTATACTCAACAGTATAAAAACTGTGAAAAGAAAGCACATTACAAGGGTATTGCAACCTGTTCTCTTTTGGTTCGGCACGCATTCCTTGTTTTGTTAACAAATTGAGACAGGAAGGATGCCCCATTCAGGAGGCGACGTATTCAGCAGGAAAGATCCGGATGGGACCGGTCTTAATAACTGCCATCACGGCGATTGCAGACGTGGTTCCCTTGCTATAGGAGTGCATGCGGGTTCTCAGATCAACAGCCCATAGCGATAGTCCTTGTTGGTGACCTTGCCACTTCTGCAATCATCATTATCCTTGTCTTTCCTGGTGTGTATGGAATTATTAAAAAATTTATTGAAGTCAGGAGCAGGAAGCTAAATGAAGAGTGTTGCTGATTCGCTCATGTTCAAATACAGGGGATTCGTTGGAGTTATTTGCCTGCTACCAGTAGGGATTGCTGTAATTTTTAGCACTCCCTTTATTGCGAAAAACGCTTACATTGATTTTACCGCAGATATTCTGGGATGGTTGTGTTTTGGGCTCTATGTAACCTTTCGCATCTGGGCAACCTTGTATGTAGGCGGACGCAAAGACAAAGAATTGCAAACCCAGGGACCCTATTCGATCACCCGCAACCCGCTGTACTTTGGGACATTTTGCTTTGCGTTATCCGTCTCATTCTTTTTGGAGAGTATTTCATTGGTGGCAGCAACGGTTATAACGATGATAATTTATTTTCGTTGGGTAGTTGCGGTTGAGGAATGCGTTCTCCTGAAAACTTTTGGGAGTGCGTATTCAAATTATAGGAAAAATACGCCCCGCTTCATTCCACGGTTTTCCCAATATTGTGCGGCAGGCTTTGTCCAGGTCAATCTCGGGGCACTAAAGACAGAAACAAAACGCTTATGGTTTGCAGCAACGTTGCCGGTCATTGCCGAACGAATTATGTACCTTCGGGCCGCTTCGTGGTGGCCACACTGGTTTACCCTTCACTAAAGGGAGGAAGATAGGTGTTCGACACAACGACTTTGTTTTATAGATTACCGTGTAAAATCTCTCTTTTTTTGCGAGTTTTTACTACCTCCCGGCTTCGTCGTGATGGGTAGACAGGCTCACGATCACGACGAAGTCCATGCCACCCCGTAACCGAAAACATAACTTAAAACTTTAAAATTACGAACAATATGAGAGGGCATTTGTATATGAGAAGATGGAAATATCTTGTTGCATTTCTGCTGCTGATTCCCGGAATTGTTAGCACATTACGGGCAGAAACATCTGCTTCCTTCTCAAAGACGCCTCCCAATTTCAAGGTTGCTTTTATAGGCGATCAGGGATTAGGAGAAAATGCAGAAGCAGTTTTGAACCTTGTTAGATCAGAAGGCGCACAGGCAGTATTGCATCAGGGAGATTTCGACTACGAAAACAACCCAGATGCATGGAATGCGCAAATTAACGAAATTCTTGGTGAAGATTTTCCCTATTTCGCATCCGTGGGAAACCACGATGTAGAGAAATGGAATGGGAAGGATGGCTATCAACAATATCTCAAGAATCGACTTAATCGGCTAGATGTTGAATGGGATGGTGACTACGGGGTAAAATCATCGTTGCAATATAAAGGCATTTTTATTATTCAGGTCTCACCGGGTGACTTAGGATCTTTTCATGCTGATTACCTGCGCGAACAACTTGCCAAAAATAGATCAATTTGGAGAATCTGCTGTTGGCATAAAAACATGCGGCTTATGCAGGTGTCTAAAAAGGCAGACGATACTGGATGGGATGTATATGAGGAGGCAAGAAAGGGTGGTGCAATTATCGCAACAGCACATGATCACTCTTACGGTCGCACCCATCTTATGGATAGTTTCGAATATCAGACTGTTGCCAGTCAATCAAACACTATAGTCATTACTGAAGGCAGGACATTTGCCTTTTTTTCCGGGCTGGGCGGCAAAAGTATTTATGGTCAGGAACTGAGTGGTCCCTGGTGGGCAAAAATCTATACGAAAACACAAGGCGCTCATTATGGCGCTCTTTTTGGCGTATTCAACGTTGACGGCGTGCCAAATGCTGCGACGTTTTACTTCAAAAATATCAAAGGAGAGGTTGTGGACCGGTTCGATGTGATTTCCCGTGTTCATACCGGTAGTGCGGTAGAACAACATCGCTCCTCGCAGTAATTGATTACCGGAAATAAGGTTAAATAAAGGTTCATCAGAACAAGTAATGTTAGCTGTTGATTTTTTAAAATTATTTTGTACAATAGTCCGGCTTATATTTTGAGTTATACCGGGATTTCTTTATAGAATACAGAGCACAGCGTAGCCAAAATCAAATAATACCCCTTACCTCACCTTACCTTGCTAAAGGATGCCAGGAGGGGCGAAGGGGGGGTAAAAAACCTGCAAAAAAAGAAAGATGTTACACGGTAACATTACAACGGTGTGCTCAGATTGCCCGGATGTTATTTTTTGATTTGTACATAACGGAGAAGATATGAAGATCAGGGTTTTGCTATTGGGCGTCGGACGGTGGGGTGTAAACCATTTGCGATTGTTGCATTCGTTGCCTGTGGAGCTTTTTGTCGCAGAGATTTACCCGGAACGGCTCGCACAAGCCCGTGCACTGGGCATTCCTGATACTCACCTGTTTCATAATTACCGTGAAATCGCCGCTTCGGTAGATGCGATGGTGGTGGTGACATCTGCCAATACCCATTTTGAGCTCTGCCGGGAATTTTTAGAGGCGGGCAAGGATGTGTTTGTTGAAAAGCCCATTACTTTGCAGTCAGAAGAGGCGCGTATCCTTGTGGCGCTCGCGGAGCGGCATAACCGCATCTTGCAAGTTGGACATATCTTTCGGTATGACCCTGCATCACAATGGTTGCGGAATTCGATCCGGCAAGGAAATTTCGGAAGGATCAAGATTTTGCGCGGGAATTTCAGCGGCTTTAAGCGTCCCCGTAGCGATACCGGCGTAACTTTTGCCGATGCCATTCATTTCATTGATTTGTTTAACTATTTTATGGGGCGATCTCCTGCACGGGTTAATGCTATCCTAAAAGATTTCATGGGTCGCAGCATGGACGATGCTTCCCTGGTTACGATGGACTATGATGGCGATGACGGAACAACCTGGGCTTCGGTGGAGAGCAGCTACTATCCTCCTGGTAAATACCGTGAGGTAGTCGTTGTGGGCGAGGAGCTGAGCGCCGTTTGTGATTACAATATAGCCCAATATAAGATTAAAACATTCGAGAACAAACACATAAAAGATGGTGGGGATTCCAAAGCCATAGAAGGGGCAGTGCATCAGATTGAGTTTCCGCCAGAAGAGCCGTTGCGCATGGAGTTGCGGGCATTTATTGAGTCGATACAAACACGAAAACATCCCCTGGCAGACGGCAGATCAGGTTACGAAGCCGTGCGTGTTGTTGAAGCGGCTTTGCAATCTGCCAAAGAAGGGCGAACGATAGAATTAAACAGATAAGGGAGCAAAAGAACGTCATGCAAAAAATTTCACTTTCAAAGAGTTTTGTAGACAACGAAGTCAAACAGGCAGCGCTGAAAGCTCTGGAGTCAGGGTGGTATATTCTTGCCAAAGAATGTGAGGCATTTGAATCTGAGTTGGCTCAATATGTGGGCACAAAGCATGCTGTACTCAGCTCCTCTTTGACGGCGGGCATGTTTTTGCTGCATACGGTGATGGATTTGCGCCCCGGCGATGAAGTTGTGGTGCCATCGCATACGGCCTTTGCAGGCATAGAACCGATGATTCACTGTGGGGCACAACCGATTTTTGTGGATGTGGATGAAACATATTGCCTGGATATCGACCAATTAGAAGGCGCTATTACATCGCGCACCGTGGGAATTATGCCCGTACATTTATATGGTCACCCTGCAAATATGGATCACGTATTCGAGATTGCGCGGAAACACCATCTGTGGGTTGTCGAGGACTGTGCTCAGGCGCAGGGAGCGAAATACAAAGGCAAAATGGTTGGTTCGATGGGCGTAGCAAGTGGTTTTTCATTTTTCCCGTCAAAAAATCTGACGGTGTTGGGCGACGGCGGCTGTATTTGCACGAACGATGACATGATTGCCGACAAAATACGCATGCTTCGGAATCACGGGCGCAAAGAAAAATACACCCACGAAATGATTGGTTTTAATTTACGCTTTAATGAAATTCAGGCGGCTATCGGCCGGGTAGCCTTGCGACACCTTGATGCTTTCAATCTTAACCGGCGAAAAATTGCCGCACGGTACAATGAACGGCTCCGTGATATCGTAAGTACGCCTCTGGAAATGACGTGGGCAACGGCGGTCTATCATATGTATGTCATTCGCACAAAGAGACGCGACGAACTGGCGAAGTATTTACGTCAGCACGGTATTGACACCGGTATTCATTATCCCGTGCCGAATCATAAGCAACCTGCAATTACTCAAAAATATCGTAATTTGCCTCAATTACCAAATACAGAACGAATGGTTGATGAAATCCTATCGCTGCCTATTTATGGCGAAATGCCCCTCGAAGAAGCGGACACCGTTTGCGATTGTATCTCAGATTTTTTTGGCAAAAAATGAATCAGACACCACCCGAGATCAGCCTGGTTGTTCCTTGTTATAACGAAGAGGGTAATTTACAAGCCCTGGCAGATGCCATTGCCGCCGCACTTGATCCGCTGAGTATTTCCTATGAAGTAGTAATCACCGATGATGCCAGCACAGATAGTTCCTGGACACTCCTTAAAAAAATAGCAGCAACCGATCCGCGTTTTTGTATCCAGCGGTTCAAGGATAATGGAGGCGAATCGGCAGCAAGCTGGGCAGGTATGAAGGCGGCGCGTGGCCGTTACATTATTACACTGGATGCAGACCTGCAAAATGATCCCAGAGACGTGCCAAAATTCCTGCAGGCACTTGATCAGTATGATTGCGTATGCGGCACCCGGGTTGCCACACGCGGCAAAGGAGACAACTTTGTCCGGATTGCCTCCTCGCACATTGCAAATTGGGTTCGCAATAAATTATCAAATGAAAATATCAGTGATGCGGGGTGTACCTACCGGGCATTTCGGCGCGAGTGTCTCACAAACATAAAATTTTTTAAGGGTGCACACCGGTTTTTGCCAACCTTGATTAAAATGGAAGGGTTTCAGGTAACAGAAATTCCGGTGACCAACAATCCCCGATTCTCAGGTCAGAGTCATTACGGGGTATGGAATCGGTTATTCAAATCGTTCTACGATCTTCTCGCCGTGAGATGGATGAAAAAAAGGATGATACGGTATGAAATCGTTGAAAAACTCAATTAAATAAGGAGTCTGTGCATGTTTTGTCATATTGTGCTAGCCGTTACGTGGTTTGGTCAGGAACATCGTTTGTTTGGGCTGAATTGGAGCTATCTCACCATCCTTGGATTCCTTGGTAATGCGATATTTTCCACCCGGTTTTTAATCCAGTGGATTGCTTCGGAAAAGACGGGGAAAAGCGTAATTCCTGACTCTTTCTGGTATTGGAGTATAGCGGGGAGCGTAATTATGTGTATTTACTGGATCATGGAACGCAACCCGGTTGGAATCCTGGCCTATCTGCCAAACACCTTTATTTATATGCGCAATTTACACTTGATCAGGAAACATACTCTCGCCGCAGCAGCGTTAACGCCTACTCAAGTTTCGCATGAAAAGAGATGAAAGGTGATATGGAAGTTGAGCCGCTGATTTTATACAAATTTTGAGGGTATTCGTTTATGTCAAAGGATGAAATATTCAGAGAAAATTTGACGACCATAGCAGACTTCAGCTTCGGAAAGAAGGTTGCTACGGTATTTGACGATATGCTGGATCGGTCTGTTCCGTCTTATCGGGAAATTCAGAGAATGATTGTGGAAATGGCTGCCGATTTTGCCGTTGAAGGGACGAATATTTATGATCTTGGATGTTCCACGGGCACTACCCTGCTCAATTTGGGTCAAAATATTCCCGCTAAAGTAAAATTCGTTGGCATCGATTACTCGGAAGACATGCTTGCCAGATGTAAACAGAAACTTACTGAGCACCATTTTTCCAGGGAGCACGAACTGACCTGCGCTGATTTGAACCAAGGCGTACACATCGAAAATGCATCGGTTGTGGTTATGGTCCTGACATTGCAATTTATCCGGCCGTTAAAACGGGACACGTTGATCAGCAGTATCCTGAGAGGATTGAATGAGAACGGATGCCTGATCCTTGTGGAAAAAGTCTTAGGGGAAGACTCTATTTTTAACCGCCTCTTCATAAAGTACTACTATGATTTTAAGAGACGAAATGGGTACAGTGAATTAGAAATCGCACAAAAGCGGGAAGCTCTCGAAAATGTATTAATTCCTTATAAATTGTTGGAAAACAGAGAACTCCTCATTAAAGAAGGGTTCCGGTATTGTGATGTATTTTTCAAGTGGTACAACTTCTGCGGGATGATAGCGGTAAAATGATGGTCAAAATAGGCGACTTCTTTTTTCGGTATCGGAATGCCCTTTTCCCCTTTGTCTTTGCCCTGCTTTTTTTTGAGGGGACATGGCCGATATGTAACAAAGAGGTCGTAGAGACGTGGGAAATGATTGTCGGTATTCTTGTGGCGCTGAGCGGCCAGACATTGCGGGCGCTTACCGTTGGGCTTGCTTATATTAAACGGGGCGGCAAGAAAAAACAGGTTTATGCGGAAAGGCTCGTTCAAAACGGAATTTTTGCACATTGCAGAAATCCTCTCTATTTAGGGAATATTTTAATCCTTCTTGGGGTGGGAATCGCGGGAAATTCACTCCCTTTTGTTTTGTTTGGAATTCCAATTCTTTTCTTTGCCTATGCAACGATTATATGCGCCGAGGAGAAATACCTGGAAAAGAAGTTTGGTCAGGAGTTCAAAGATTATTGCAAACGAGTTAACCGTATTATTCCCAACTTTTCAGGGATAGGGAATACCATCAAAGGTATGGAATTTAACTGGAAACGATTGATTGTCAAAGAATATGCGACACCCTTTGCGTGGATAACGGGGTTGTCGCTGTTGATCATGAAGGATGCATACCTGGACTACGGCTATGCGTCCAGTAAGTATATCACGTGGTCCTTGTCAATTCTGATTTTGATCGTCACCAGCGCATTTTTTACTGCCTGGTATCTGAAAAAGAATAAATACCTGCAATCGAAATAAAAATTAAAATTCACACACGTTCTAAGTCATTTCCCAGAGTATTGCCCGTTAAACGGCAAACCTTTTCTGTTCTGCAATTATTGAAAAAATGGAAACAAAATCGAATCGACGGATAACAAAAAAGGACATTCCCTTTCTCTCATGCTTAATCCTGTTTGGCTTGGTTTTGTTTCTCTGGTATACATGGGCTATACCGCTCATTGATCCTGATGAACCCCGTTATGCTGCAACAGCGAACGATATGGTGCGTAACAACCATTGGATTGTACCGCACTTTAATGGCGCTCCGCGTATTAATAAACCACCTCTCTTTTATTGGACCATTGCCATAGTCTATAAAATTTTTGGGACAAACGAGTTCACAGCGCGATTACCCTCAGCCCTGGCGGCCATTGGCACGGTGCTGATTGTCTATCTGTGGGGGAAAAGGCTTGAAGACAGCAAAAACGGATTTTGGTCTGGCATGATGCTGATGGCCAGCCCGCTGTTCTTTTTCATTTCCCGACTATGTATCACGGATATGCTGCTGACATTTTTTGTCTGTGCCAGCCTTTACTTTTTCTTTATCGAATATACGGAAGCTCACGGAAGCAACCTCAGGAGATTATTCCTTTACGTTCTCCTGGGGATGGTCTTTCTCGTAAAAGGGCCGGTAGGTATCTTGTTGTTTATTCTGATTACCATGGGTTTCCTCTTGTGGATGCGCGACCTTCAAAATATCCGGAGGCTTTGGTATCTGCCGGGATTCCTGGTTTTTCTTGGCATTATCTGTTCCTGGGGTATTCCTTTCTGGCTATCCCTGGGTACAAAACAAATCGTTGCATTGCTTTCGCAGGAGATGTCCGGCAGGTTTGTCAGCGGTTATGCCCATCCCAAACCTTTCTATTATTACATACCGGTATTTTTCATGGGATTTTTCCCCTGGTCGATGTTTCTCTTTATTCCTTTTATCCATATTCTAAAACAAACACAGGGTATGTCGGGAGAAGAAAAGAGATCGGCGTATTTTTTCCTTTCATGGTTCATCCTTACCCTAACCTTTTTTTCTCTTTCACATTCGAAGTTGATGACCTATATCCTTCCCGTTTCCCCTTCCGTTGTCCTGCTAATCAGGTCATTTTCCCGATGGAAAACAGAAGACTCCTTTGGGAAAATATACGTATGGATCGTATGGCTTATTCTGTGCGTGTCTGCGACGATTCCCCTGGCGCTCCTTTTCGTCATACTAAAGGTGACGCCGGTCGTGCATGGTTTATCCACAACGCATATGGCTATTCCGATCATTGTCCTTTTCGCCGGCGCAGTGACATCGCTTTACACTTTTTTCAAGAGCAGACGGTTTCTCCACATAATAAAGATCTTTTGCTTCACGAACTGCCTTGTTCTTGGAATAGCCATGTCGTATTCAGCAAAACACCTGGGAGCCTTTCGGTCAACAAAGGATATTGTGCAAAACTGTCTTTCTGACAAGGAAAATTATATGCTTTTCAGTTACGGAAGAATCATGCCCAGCCTTGTCTTTTATAGTGGAAAAGTTGTGCAGGAATTAGAGGGGGAGGCCAAAGTTAAAAAGCTTATTTCTGATCAAGAGTGTTCTCAATATGTTGTTATGAACAAAAATGATTTTCAGAAAAGACAGGAATGGGTTCAGAAAGAGAAGTTGCATGCTGTATGTCAGAATAATACGCATGTCTTATTAGAAAAAGACTAAATTACAAAAAGGACCTTCTGTATGCAGGAAAATTCAGAGAAGCGACGAAAATATTTTGTGGATATACTTGTATTAGCAGTCGTTTCGAGTTTCGTTATATTCCCAGCCCTCGGTCAAATTACAAACCTCGCAAGCCGTGAAATACGCCACGCTGAAGTTATTCGTGAAATGGCCGAACGTGGCGATTACCTGGTGCCGAGAATCATGGGTGAGATATACTATGATAAACCACCGGTAATGCATGCAGTGGCTGCTTACCTCACCCGTATAGTTGGCAGGCCGAGTATGACGATTACGCGTTTACCATCTGCGGTAGCAGGTATTTTAGGGATAATAGCGACCTATGGACTTGGCTGTTTGCTTTTCGACCGGCGGACAGCGCTGGTTGGGGCAATTGCTTTGCTTGGTATACCGGGTTACGGTATGATGTCACGCGAAGCAAGGCCGGACATGATTTTATGCGCATCAACCTTGTTTTCGTGTCTCTGCCTTGGTTTGGGCATGAGAGAAGAGAAGCATCTCTCACGAATAGGGTTTTTTGTTTTTGCCGGTCTGTTGACCGGACTTGGGGTGATCACGAAAGGACCTTATGGCATTATTGTCCCGGTTTTTTTTGCTGTCTTTGCCCCGTTCCGGCGTCAGGATCTTGAAAGGCCAAAGTTGGGTTGGGTTTGCTTTGTACTCGGCTTTCTTGTTGCTATAGCTATATGGGCTGTTCCGGCGTACCTTCGTGATGGTGGCGAATATCTTCATGGAGTATTTTTCCAACCTGATTTAGATGTAAGCAAGGGTGGGCGGAGTGGGAAACCGGTATTTTACTATGTGAGCCATGGGATTATCCTTACATTACCGTTGTCGCTTTTTCTGCCTTATGTCGTGATGAATTTGCGTCGCTCCGGTTATTCAGCACCACTTGCAATTGCCGGGGCTATTTTTATTGTTATCACCTGTGTCCCTAAAAAACGGCCGCACTACATGCTGCCTCTCTATCCATTTTTTGCGCTCGGAATCACTGCTTCCATTTTTCGTCATAGCATAACGAACCGTATCGTGCGCCGAACTGCATGGGCGCTTATACTGTCTTCGCTGATGATAATGCCCGTCTACTTCGTTGCCATCCGGCCGATAGTAGAGCCTTACAAGAACTCGCAAATATATTTTGCAAAAAAGGTTCTCGAAGTTGTTAAGCCGAACTCACGTATATACTGTGTAACGGGCATCAATGAGGTGCTGGCGTGGGTTGGACAGCGATACGAAGGAATTCAAAAACTTGACCGGGAAAATCCTTCCTCCACATACCGGACTTTGTGCGAGGCAGAAGCAGGCTCCTATCTGGTTATTGGTGAGCGGAATTTCAAATCTCTCATGGAAGGTAAGGAGCCTATTCCCGGCGAATTGATCTTCGATCATAAAGTTGACCACGAAAAGATGATGCTGTTTCGTCTTGCAGGGAAAACATTATCGGATACCCGCTTTCAGCAGACGCCAAATGCGTTGTCGCCAAAATGATAAAACGCCAGTGAAGATCGGTGTTTTTGAGCAGTGTTGTTTGATGAGAAAATTGAGCGTCTTTTGTCTGTACTCTCGAAATGTCATTCCCGCTAAAACTGTTTACGTATACCAAAAACCGTACAGGTAAATTTTAACCGGACAACGCTGGATATTTTGGGAATTATTTCAAAATGTCTTTTAAAATATTGCCTATTGGTGATTCTTTTTGTTTCTGATCTTTCGCTCCGCCCGGTTGATCTTTGCCTCCTTTTTCAGAACGCCCTATCTTTTCACCCAATTTTTCCAATTCCTTTCTGCCGTAATATTTAGCTGTGGCACTGGTTACATAGGGAATATCGAGAATAGGAGTAGGTTTGCTGAGACTTCCAATGATTGTAAACGGCAGAATCATACGCTTCTCCGGGTTAAGAATGGCATTGAGTGGTTCCGCTTTTTTTGCCAGCCTTGCAGAATATTCCTGGGAGAGAACAAGTTTGCCCTTGAGATCTAATCTATCAGCAGCGTAGTTAATTAAGCCGTTTATGAATGCGTCTGAACTTGTTATTTCAACAGTATGAATATTGTGTAAGGCGACTGTTTTTAAATTTATTTTATTATTGGCCATAGAAAAATCCCCATCCATGGAATCGAACCGTGTAATCTTTTGTTTAGCCAATTCGCTGTCTTCTGTTTCCAGGAATGTGGATATCCCCTTGATCCCGGAAAGAGATTCCAGGATGGTATCCACCAGGCTTATATTCATAATTTCTCCCTGATCAATCTGGAACGATCCGGTGGCATTCAGGGCGCCTTTTTGGTTGTTGTCTCCCGAGTTATCTGCTGAAAAAGCTCCGGAAAATGTTCCTTTAAACAAATTCTTGTATTGAGTAAATTTATCAACGGCTTCTGCCAGATTGATATTTTTAACTACCGGTTTCACACTCCATTGCATTTTCTTTGTCTCCACAGTACCATTCATGGAAATGTCACCATCCAGGGTGTGAACCTGAAACGCTCGTATGCCAAGAATGTCGTTCTGGTAGTCAAACTCTGCCTGCATCTTGTCAAAACTGGCGGATTGAATCTCTCCTTTTTTTACGTCGAGAGTACCGGCGCCCTTTACGGCATCGTTCTTTTTTACTGCTTGAACTTTCAAGTCCATGTATTCGAACCTCCCCTTTTCTGGTGATGTCTCTTTGCCTTTGTCTGCAGACTGAGAAAGCTTGAATGCAAGACTTGGGGATGAGAGCTGCAGATCTGCAGCGATGTCTGCGAGGGTTCCTTTTACGGAAGTCCGAAGAATAAAATTGCCATCAGGCTCGTATTCCTTTATGGCGGGAATCAGTGTTTCCCAGCCTTTCAGAGATGTTTCTTCTGTTTCAAACAAAAGATCGATTTGCGGGTTGTTAAAACCACGAACTTCTCCGGAGCCGGTAAGGGATAAGGTGTGCAGTGTGATGGTGCTGGGATCTAATTGAATATTTTCTCCGGTCTTCCTGGCCTTCAGGGAAATTTGACACGGGACAAGTCTTGGTTTGCGGAATGATTCCCCATACACAATATCAATGCCCTTTAAATCTATGGAACACCGGGTATCGAGATCGTCGATATTTCCCTTTGAAACTATTTCCATGCCCAACAAACCTGAAAAACTTGTATCCTTTGGCAACATTTCCGTAATTGCAGGGTATAAAGTGACGATCCGGCCCGCATTAAGATCCTTTGTCCGAAGGGTAATATCCATAAAAAGCCGTTTCATGTCTATAGTTTTGCCCAGGGGACCCATGGTGCCGCGTATCATGAAATTTTGCTCCGTTCCGTCCGGCAGACGGGCAGCCATATAGAAGTGGATCGGATTGTCCACTGACACATCGGTAAGTTTCATATCCAACTGGTCTATCGTGGTTGTGGTAGAGGTTCCTTGCTGGGTAAATTTATCGACAAAATCGATTTTGCCATGATGCAAAGTCAATGTAGACACTGCAAATCCGGCAAAAAGGGCGCCATCGCCTTTTCTCTGCGTAGTGCCGGTGTTTACAGGCTCCTCAGGTTTTTTGGTTTGCGTGCCCATCAGGTCATTGAAATTAAATTCTCCTTGTGCGTTTTTTATCAGTTGTATGGCCGGCCTGTCCAGAATCAATTCCTTGATCTGAATTTCTTTCCTTAAGAGAGGGAGTAATTTTACTTTTATCCTCAGATGTCCCATGTTCAGAAAATCGCCCTTCCCAAATTCCGGATTTTCTGCAATTCTGAGTTCATCAATCTCTGCTCCCAACCCTTTCATTATGGTAAGTTTTATGCCGGCAAAATCAAAGTCTCTTGCGAGATACGGCTTTGCAAGCTCGATGATTTTTCCCTTATGCTTGTTTAAATCGATGACGAACGGGGCGATTGCGACACCTACGAAAAGAACGAAAATTACACTCAAAACAATAATAATAATTTTTTTCATGCTTTGCATCCTTTAAAGATTTCCATTACGCTTATATGGCTTTTGTTAAGTATATACATCAATGTGATGTAGAGCAGTATAGCAAAAGCAAGGCATGTTATCAAGAAAAACGGAATCTTCTCTACAAAATGATTGACTGTACCGGGGGTTTTTTTGTATAGTCACATAATTCGACAATATAACTTAAGAACGATGCACCTATTGTCCTTTTGCTATACCCGTTTATTCATGAGGAGGTTTTGTTATGTTTAACTGTAGATTCTTGGCATTACTTATCACGCTGATGCTTTTCGTTAGCTGTTCAACGGTGCCAATAACAGGGAGAAAACAAGTTTCTTTTATACCACAGAACCAGCTTATTGCTTCCAGTCTTGAAGCGTATAGTCAGCTATTGTCTCAATCAAAGCTTTCTACAGACACGGCAAAGAAGAAGATGGTAGTCGATGTTGGTACTAAGATAGCATCATCGGCGGAGCAGTTTATGCGTGAAAATGGGATGGAAAAAGAGATTGAAACGTATCATTGGGAGTTTAACCTTATTGAGGATGATAAAACGATAAATGCCTTTTGCATGCCGGGGGGAAAAATTGCCGTCTATACCGGTATTCTTCCGGTTACTCAGGATGAAAATGGCCTGGCAGTTGTGCTGGGTCATGAGGTAGCGCATGCACTAGCCAACCACGGGGGCGAAAGGATGAGTCAGATGATGCTTGCGCAACTGGGGGCAACCTCTCTGTCCGTGGCGCTCAGCAGCCAACCTGCGCTGGCCAAGGATCTGATAATGCAGGCATATGGGGTGGGCGCAAATGTGGGTGTTCTTTTGCCGTACAGTCGTCGACACGAACTGGAGGCGGATCGTATCGGCCTAATCCTTATGGCAAGGGGCGGCTACGATCCACGGACGGCTATTCCGTTCTGGCAAAGGATGAATAATGTGGGCGGGGAAAGGCCTCCTGAATTTTTATCCACGCACCCGACGCCGGAGAAAAGAATCGAGGATATTCAAAAAGAAATTCCTGAAGCGATGAAATATTATAAACAATTCTAACTATGTGGTAAGGCTAAGCCGCTGAGATTATTTGCCTGCAGTGTTGGAGGATACCGAGTAATTTCTCTGCGGAAAAACTAGTTCGCCGCTAAATACCTCCGTTGCGGAGCCGGTCATATAAACGTTATTGTCCTCTGGCCATTCCAGGCTCAGATCTCCACCCGGTAAATGTGCAAGGATATCTCGCTCCGTCTTTTTATTAAGCACACCTGCAACACAGACTGCAGAGGCGCCGGTTCCGCAGGCCATGGTCATTCCCGAACCGCGTTCCCAGGTCTTCATCGTAACCTCCTTGCGGTTGTGGATCCGGACAAAGTGGACATTCGTCCGTTCCGGGAATATCCGATGGCGCTCAATTCGCGGACCACATTTTGAAATGTCAATCCCATCGAGATCGTCAACAAAGATAATACAATGAGGGTTTCCCATAGAGACACACGTAATCCTGAATGACTCGTCCTCGTTGACGGTCAGGATTTCATTAATCACCGGCGTTTCACTGCCAAGCATGGGGATTTCTGATCGCAAGAGTCCTGGTTTTCCCATATTGACACGGGCCTTAGACACCCATCCATTTTCTGTAAAAAGATGGATTGTCTTTATACCCGCCAGGGTCTCCACGGTGAGCGGATTTTTTTGCGTGATTTTATGATCATATACATATTTCGCTACACAGCGGATACCATTCCCACACATCTGTGCCTCACTGCCATCAGCATTGAAGATGCGCATTCTGCAATCGGCCACGGTTGATGGCAGAATAAGAATCAGTCCATCAGACCCCACCCCATAATGCCGGTCGCTTATTATCGGGGCGAGCTTTGCGGGTTCTGTGATCTTTTCTTCAAAACAATTGACATAGACATAATCGTTGCCAATACCGTGCATTTTTGTAAATTTCATAAGAGTATTCCCCGGTTTTTTCGAATGATTTCCTTAAGTTTTTATATTTTTCATTGTTTATTTTACTGGCAATTTCAAATGATTCAAGTCTATGTTACTAGTTAGTTTTTTTAAAAACCCTCTATATGAATAATGTTGGCTTGTAGGGGCAGGTTTCAAACCCGCCCCTACTGCAGGTAATGTCTGGTTTTTATTGGGAATTTTCAAAAAACGAAATGGTTACGTTTTTTTGTATTCTTATGGTTTTTATAATATTTAGAAAAAGACAAAATCAGGATTTTCACAGGGAGGTAAGGTTTTTAAAAAACCATGCCTTTGATGTCCGTTATCATACCCAACTACAACAGAAGACAATTCTTGTAAGTCTGTATATCGGCAATCCGCATGATAAGCTGAAAAGATTTGGAATTTGAGACCAGCAGGATCCTGGATAACAAGGGATGTCTTCGTCAGTTTTTACGACAGACCCTGTACCATTTTTTTAATGCTCTAAGACACACGATCATCGGATGGAAAATTCCCAGGAATTTCCTTAAAAGCCTTATAAGGAGGAAGGTGGCTAAGAGACCCATGATTATTGCAATAATTACCGGATTAATTCCTGATAGCCAGGCGAGCGCCTTTACGAGGCCGGACAGAAATGCAAGAGGATGCGTTACAAAGGCAATCAGGAGTGCGGCTGATAATCCGTACCTGGTAAACTTTGCAGCTTTTGTAAATATTTTTGGGGGCATAAAACGCATAACAAAAAGCCCCGTCTTTCCTTTTTTAGCCAGCGCAAGTCCATCGTCTCCATACCTGCCAACATACCGGATGACATCATCTCCGTGCTTTTTTGCAAGACGGATTACATCATTTCCATACGTTACGATGGACCGAACACCGCTTGAACCGTATTTTGATACATACGAAATAACATCATCACCGTAGAGCGCGGACAATTTAATTACCTCATCGCCATAAACGGAACTCAAAAGCACGACATCCCTGCCATACTTCTGAATGACCCTGATGCCATCATCCTCGTAAAGCATAATGTACTGAATAACGACGTCACCATATTGATGCGCCAGGGACAAGGCACCATCACCGTATTTTTCAATTGTTTTCCCGGCACCGGTACCATATTGGGAGACGTATCGAACAACATCATCCCCATATTGTTGTGAGAGATGGATGATTTTTCCGTCAGTTGCCTTCAGGGCTTTTATACCGTCGTCACCGTGTTTTGCCACAAACGGAATAACGTCGTCCCCGTACGTTGCAACAAGATCTTCTGTCAAAAGAGTCAGTCCTTTGAAACCCTTCGTAGTCTTTGCAAACCGTATCCCTCGGACCGCTAGCTTTGTCCCTTTGGAGACAACGCTTCCAACGGGAATAAGTCCCAGAATATCCAGTCCGGCAAATAGTTTGTCCTCAAGGTTAATGTCTTCCTGCCGAATCCATTTCCGGCTGGTCCTTTCTATATCGGAAACAAAGAAATTCCGTAATTTATTCGAAATGATGGTAACGGCCTCTTCCCTGACATTGTTGATATCAAGGATTTCAAATCTGTCCATGAAATCATTTCCTAATTCATAGATAAGGTTGATAGCCCTTCTGGCATTTTCACGTTGCATAGTGGCATTGTTTATTGTGTTTACAGCAGGAGTGTCTGTGCCATACCACCAGGCGGACAACCATTCATAGGCGCTGGTGGTCTTCAAACAGTTAAAGAATTGACTGCTAAAGTCTCTGTTTTCATAGAAAAGATAAATGATGGGAATTGTTTGCTTGTGTCCGTATGTCTTTATTACCTGGTAAAAGATGTCGTCGTCGATAAAAAGGGTGAACAGGGTTTTCGCCTTCTCGCCATATTCTTTTAAGGCGAGAAGACCGTCATCCTGAAATTTAATAACGATTTGTAATACATCTTTGTCGTAAAGCCTTACGAAACTAATTCCATGCTTTCGTGCCAGGGGGAAGACAATATCTCCCTTTTCATTAGCCAGGTTGATCAAGTCCATTCCTCTGTCCTTGCTCACATTGATAAGAAAAAAGTTTTCTGGATCATTGACAATGTATTTTATTCCTTCGCTTCCGAAAGTCTTGTAAAAAACAGAAAGGGCTTGGGGAGAGAAGGTGTTGACATTAGGTATATTATTGCCATGATCGCTGTAGAGAAGAAAGATGTCGTGGCAATCGAGGAGTGGGTGCAAGCTGACCATTTCTTTGCCGAATTTTTCGAGCAATGCGAGTCCTTCAACGTTATACTCTTCCAAAAAATCCGGAGCAAAGGCACCGTACTGCTGATAGAGTCGCTCCGCATTATTTCCGAATTGTTCAAATATGCCTTTGTGATTTAAGGAAGCCGTGCCAGCATGATTTTTTTGAGCAGGTAAAGGTGCAATTGAGATGTCTCCTGTCAACCGGGAATCTGGATTATGTGAGGCTAAAACGGTTAAGCAGTTAATAAAAAGAAGAAGGAAAGATACGGAAATCTTTTTGTTTATGAAGGATTCAATCCGGAAACAACGTTTCATTGAGGATTTTTGCTGCTATCTTCCTTGCTTATGAAGAACTCACCATGGGTGTAAATTCTATGTCTTTGAATCATACCGTTTGTGTACCGGCACGAGACAAGGCATAGCCTTGAAATGGTTCAATAAAAGAGCTTTAGGTGAAGAGTTTAGCACACGGAATGAGGAAATGCAAGTATCATACACTAGCCAGAATGCTTCAGAAGAGATAAAAAGTGTGGATAGTACCGATTTATGCCTTAATCATCTCGACGTTTGCCCGTGGTACAATTGCTGTGGAACCATCAGGAAATTCAACTTCAAGAATGCGCACCATTGCCTCGGTTTCTATTTTTTGTGGGGAGAAGGGGAGTTTCTTGATCTTACCAATTTTTCCAAAATAGGGTACACGTATAATTCTCACAAAATCCCCAATTTCCATGCCTCTGTTGACAGGCTTATCTGTTTCTTTTCCGGATAGCTTGTTTGTCTCATAAGGGATAACAATCTCTGGTCTTACTACGCCCGCTCGAATCTGGGTAGCGCCGTTCATGGAAGCTTTAGCGCCCGTGCGTGATTTTAACAGCTCGAATGTTTTGTCTGCCATGGGTATCTGTCCAAAACCCTCAGTTAAGATAAGGGTGATACCGATTTCTTCCGATCCGGTAATTGCCACTCCCAGGTCATACCCAAGCAGTTTTTTCAGATCTTCGTCATCAAATCCACCAACAATAATGCCTTTGACACCTACCTTCTTTGCCTTATCGATAACGTTGTGCCGGATAAATGCACCACCAACAATAATCTTGTCCTTATATGCGGGTTTGATGTGGTCGTCGGTAAGTACATCATCAGGCTTATCTACCGCAATGGCCAGTTCACCCGCTATTTCACCTCCCACACCGAAGATACCCTGAATAAAGGTAGCAGTGGTTTCCATGACCACGCCTTCTTTTTCCATAACCTCTGTGACAGTACCGTCAATATAAGCAAGCACCTGGATCGGTTTTGGTGGCTCCCGCAAAAGGACTTGTCCCGTGACGGTGGATATCGTTTCGATCGTACCTGTGATCGGTGCAAGCAGGACGGACTTTAACATCTTGATCCACGGTTTAGTCTCTGCAATAATTTCGTCTTTCCGGACAGGCTCGCCCTCCTTCTTCAGCATATATTCCCTGATTTCTTTGGGCTGAATGCCCAGACGGTTCACTGCATTAATGGCATGTACCTTGCCGGGCAAATGGGCACGGGCTACCACATCCTCCGCCTTCAGGACATCGCCTTTTTTGACAATAACATCACCCAATAAAGGCAAGATGCGTTGGCTTGTCAGCTTCGTCCTTTCAGCTATGCGTAAACCCGGAGTATATGCGTGAGTCATGGCTTGCTTGAAATTAAATGCGTAAAATTATGACACATATTTTTCATAGATGTACAGACACCGGGTAGGCATCGATTGCCTTAGCCCATTGCTGGAGCTGCTCTACCCGCATTGCCTTATCCTTCGCTAACGCGATCGGTTTCCCGCGGGTGTCAATAACCAATCCTACAACCCCGCCAAAAACCTTCTTTGTTATGGGCTTGCCCTTTCCGGCGCCAGTATCAAAGTTTTTTGCCGGTAAAACCTCAATTTCCGCTACCTGATCGATACCCAGTGGTAAAACACGTAATTCCCCAAAGGGAAGCGATTCTTCCGTTTTTTTGCCATCGGGCATCGTTATCTTATACGAAATACATTTTTCTTTGGGCTTTCCAATGCTCCCTTTCACAAGAGAAACACATGTACCCAGATGAATCAGGCAGTCCTTCTCAAAAACCTCTGTGGCGGCCTGTTCATTTACCGTTGAAAGGACCCCCAGGTGCGGCATCATGAAGATGCTATCGACGGCGATCCTCGTGATTCCCTCTGGCTGAAAGGCATCCATCATCATGAGCATTGCCTGTGACCTGCGCGGTGCGTGAGAAAGCACGCCTCCGCTACCTACTAACAAGTCTAATTTTAACATATCTACAAGTGTCTCACCTTCAATCTCTTGTTTAAACGCCTCAGAAATATCGCGTTCCCGCTGCACCCCCTTGAGCCCTACGGCAAGGGACTTGTGCTGTTCGAATGATACCCTAAGGGCTTCACGTGAAATGGCTTGCTCAATCTTCAACTCTTTTAAAGTCTGAGGAATGGTTGTGGGACGAATCATTTTGTTTTTAATCCTGTTCCGCAGATCGGATTCATCGATATCAAATGGCACCCACCTGAGAATGTTTTCAAGGCCAGCCTCTGCCAGCACATTGGAAATGCTGTAGCTCATTCCAAGATTGGCGCTCACCGTGCGGTTAAAGATTTCGCCGTATACAGAAAAGACGTCTGTAGTGGCGCCACCGATATCCACGCCCACCACATTGATATTGTTTTTTTTAGCAATAGTCTGCATAATGAGGCCAACTGCACCGGGGGTTGGCATAATGGGAGCTCCTGTCCACGACATGAGTTTTTTGTAGCCAGGCGCCTGGGCCATAACGTGTTCGAGAAAGAGCTTCTGAATTTCCTGTCGTGCCGGGAAGAGATTTTCCCGTTCAAGCGTAGGCCGGATATTATCCGTAATGTCGAGAGCAGTCTTTTGGCTTAAAATTTCTTGGATTTTTCCTCGTGCTTCTTTATTGCCGGCATAGATAATCGGGAGTTGAAAGGTCATGCCGAGCCGGGGTTTTGGATTGGCGGCTGCGATATATTCAGCCAGTTCTACTACATGGGTAACGGTGCCGCCGTCTGTACCACCGGAAAGGAGTATCATGTCTGGCCGAAGATGCCGGATACGGTCAATCTTCTCGTGCGGAAGGCGCTGGTCGTTTGATGCGATGACGTCCATAACGATAGCACCCGCTCCGAGTGCTGTGCGCTGTGCGCTTTCTGCCGTCATAGTCTTTACGGCTCCAGCTACCATCATCTGCAAACCGCCGCCGGCGCTGCTTGTGGAAACGTATACATCGACTCCGGTATTTCCACGGGCCGGTGTGATGATTTTTTCTCCATCCAATATCTTACGGCCAGAGAGTTCTTCGACCTCTGCAAAGGCATTTAAAACGCCACGGGTCACATCCTCAAAGGGAGCTTCCACCGTGGTGGGCGACTCTCCGCGGAATGTTTGTCGATACTCCCCGCCCTTTTTTTCTATTAAAATAGCCTTTGTTGTGGTGCTGCCACAGTCTGTTGCGATAATAACTTCCAAATCATTATCCCCTTTTTTCTAATTCCTCAATAATCCTTTCAATGCCATCTCTCTTTTCGAGGATTCCCTGAAGCAGGTCATATTCTGCGGGTGTAAAGAAAAAGGTTAGAAATGGTCTGAAAAACACCATCATCTGGCTCCCAATATAATTGAGTGGTTGTGCGCATTCAAGAAACAATGTAGATGGAATTGTGAGCCGTCTTTTTTGAATTACCGCTGCCAGCCTTTGGATTATTGCTACTTCCTGTTCATTTAGCGTTTTATTATTCTGCGACGTTGCTATGCTGAAGGCATGTCTGAACTCACGACGGAAAGACTGTTTGCCCAGTTTGGAAAAGCATGAGGATATTTTTGATAAAAATACGTGTACCTTCATATGCTCGGAAAATCATATCAAAACAGAGGTGTTTTTGTCAAAACCAAAATGCCTACAACATCTTCGATGGCGTATATTTCCCTTGTAATTATCTGTCCGTATGCCTATAATAAAACTCTTATTTAATAACGGGCTTTTCGCAGTTGCAAATAGGAGATAAAAGGCGCAAACTCTATGTGTTGTTATCGCGGTAAGCTTGTACTGATGCTGATTGTTGAGAGCTTGTGCGATAATGTTTAATGGGGTCTTGAAAGGAGAAGCATCTCATGCCATACAGGGCATGGTTTCAATGTATATCTGGCTGTGATGAGAAATACGAACTAAACGAGATCGTCTATCAATGCAAAAAGTGTGGTGATTTGCTGGAGGTTAAACATGATATGGATAAACTCCGCAGGCACTCATCTGAACATTGGAAGAAGTTGTTTGACGAACGATACCGGCGTACCAGGTGGCCGTACGGGAGTTCCGTCTGGGGTAAGAAAGAATGGGTTTGCCCCAATGTCGCCAACGAAAATGTGGTTTCCTTGTATGAAGGAGGCAGCAACCTATTTTGGGCTGAACGCCTGGGAAAAGAACTCGGCATCGCCGACTTGTGGATTAAACAGTGTGGAAATGCCCATACCGGCTCATTTAAAGATCTCGGGATGACGGTGCTCGTTTCCATGGTCAAACAGATGATTGCCGAGGGAAAGAATATCCCCGCAGTTGCCTGCGCTTCTACCGGAGACACTTCTGCTGCTTTAGCATCGTATTGTGCTGCTGCCGGTATTCTCGCGATTGTTTTTCTGCCAAAAAACAAAGTGTCTCACGCACAACTTATCCAGCCCATTGCTAACGGGGCTCTTACCTTGTCCATTGATACAGATTTTGACGGTTGTATGAAACTGGTAAGAGAGATATGCAGTAAAAATAACATCTACCTGGCGAATTCCATGAATTCTCTCCGTATCGAGGGGCAAAAGACCGTAAGCATGGAAATAGTCCAACAGTTTGATTGGGAAGTGCCTGATGTCGTGATTGTCCCGGGTGGAAATTTGGGAAATACCGCCGCACTGGGGAAGGGATTTCTCATGATGAAAGAATTGGGGTTGATTCGTAAGCTGCCGAGGATTGTGTGTGCGCAGGCGGCTAAGGCCAACCCTCTCTACCTAAGCTATTTGAAGGATTTTAAAGAATTTACACCGATAAAAGCGCAAAAGACCCTTGCCAATGCCATTCAGATAGGAGATCCGGTGAGTTACAAAAAGGCAATTAATGTTTTAAAAACCTTTAACGGTATAGTAGAGCAGGCCACAGAGGATGAGTTGGCGAATGCTTCTGCACAAGCAGATAAAACAGGCCTCTTTTGTTGTCCGCATACGGGAGTAGCACTGGCAGTACTGATAAAATTACTGAAGAAGAATATGATACGGCCAGACGAAAAGGTCGTTGTTATTTCCACAGCACACGGCTTAAAATTTACTGAATTTAAGATATGTTATCATGAAAACAAACTGGAAGAAGTAAATTCACGGTTTGCCAATCTTCCTGTAGAGGTATTACCCCAATACGATGCGGTAAAGACAACCATCTGCCGTAAACTCGAACAAATGTCTTCTTAAGGTAAAGAGGCTGTAAACAATATCAACAACCTTCACAGAACAGCACGCCACGTGCCTCAAACAAAAATCAAATTTCCGTTTTTATAACACCATTGCTGTCCGTGAATCTACAAGGTTTTCACTGATGATTGCGGGGATTAAATTCCTTGACAAAAAATAGGCGATACTTATAATAACTTTTCAGATGCGGAAACACTTATAAAATAATAAATTTTTTATAACCGGGTTTCTCCTGAAAAGTTTTTTTAATTAGTTTTTTGCGGAGGAGATTGCCTATGAATTATTTTAAAACAACGATCCTGCTTATAGCCTTGACGCTCCTGCTTGTTTGGGTGGGAGGTATGGTTGGAGGACGTCAGGGTGCTACCGTTGCCTTTGCTGTAGCAATGGGAATGAATTTTTTCAGTTACTGGTTTAGCGACAAGATTGTTCTTAAGATGTATGGAGCCAGAATCGTTTCAGAGCAGGAATCGCCTGACTATTATGCGATGGTTAAAGAATTAACAGGTCGCGCAGGATTGCCTATGCCTAAGATATATGTCATTCCAACGAATGCGATGAATGCCTTTGCAACGGGCAGAAATCCAGGGCATGCTGCGGTAGCAGTTACCGAGGGGATGCTCAATTCATTGAAACGTGAAGAACTTAAGGGGGTATTAGGGCATGAACTTTCTCATATTCGCAATCGTGATATCCTGATTTCCACTATCGTTGCAACGATTGCTGGCGCTGTTATGTTGCTTGCCGATATGGCCAGATGGGCGGCACTCTTTGGAGGGTATGGCGGAAGAGATAGCGAAGAAAACCGGGGGAGCGGTATAGCCATGTTGTTGTTGGCCGTTTTGGCCCCCATTGCCGCGCTTATCATCCAGATGGCAATTTCCCGTTCTCGTGAATATGCTGCTGACAGGGGTGGGGCGTTATTGACCGGGAATCCATTGGGATTGGCCAGCGCCCTTGAAAAATTACAGCAGACATCCGTGGTTAGACCCATGGATGCAAATTCGGCGACATCCCACCTTTTTATTGTGAACCCCTTAAGCGGGCGTTCGTTTGCTACAATCTTTAGTACTCATCCGCCGATAGAAGAACGGATTAAGAGGCTCAGGGCAATGGCTTAAAGAAAAATGGGCAAAGCCCGGTAATGTGGAGATTCGCTTCTGCTACAAGGATGCGAACACCGGGACGCAGGAGATGGTGCAGTTTATACATGCTGACCACCGCAGCCGAGACCTCCCCAGAAAAAGATAAAGAATGTTGTAAGTACAAACAAAAAAGAGGCGATTTCGTGCGTGGTGCGATAAAGAAAGATTTGTGGTTTGTTGTGTTTCCATAAGTTTGAACTGTTGCCAAAAACAAGTCGTTTTTACAAAAATGGCAATTTACTTGGAGGGGCATAAATGGTGCACTATACGTGCGATATGTGCGGAAGACCATTGTTGGCAAATGAGGATATTCGGTATGTGGTAAAAATTGAGGTATATACTGCATGTGACGCCATGGAAATGGATGACGATGAAGCTATGGAAGAAGAAATTTGGGAGATGGAAGAAAATAATGACCAGGGTGAGAAATCAAGTCTCGAGGAATCATTTGAAGACGGAGAATATAAGACGTTCCGCTTCGATTTGTGCACCAAATGTCACAAAAAATATTTACACGACCCGTTGTTTTTAAAATCATGGAACAGAACCAGGTTTTCAGAAAATTAAATTCCTATTCAAATATTGAGTGTTTTCTGGTGATTTTGTCTTGAGAAGAAAGGTACAAGTTTGTTGCTGTAAAAATGTATGGGGATGACAATAACCGAGAAGATCATTGCCGATCATTCTGGCCTCAAAGAAGTGCATCCGGGACAATTTGTTTATGCAGATGTTGATATTTGTCTTGGTAATGATATTACGGCACCTATCGCTATTGAAGAATTTGAAAAGGCCGGTATATCAAAAGTTTTTGATCCAGAGAAGATTGTATTGGTTCCAGACCATTTTACTCCCAATAAGGATATTAAGTCTGCCCAGCAATCAAAGTCGCTAAGGGTTTTTGCTGAAAAGCACCATCTAAAGCATTACTTTGAAATTGGCCGTATGGGGATTGAGCACGCGCTTCTGCCCGAAAAAGGGATTGTCGGGCCTGGTGATCTTGTAATTGGAGCCGACTCTCATACCTGCACCTATGGCGCCCTCGGCGCATTTTCTACTGGCGTGGGAAGCACCGATCTTGCCGCATGTTTTGCCACAGGAAAGGTATGGCTCAGGGTGCCAGAATCGATAAGATTTGTTTTCCATGGAAAGGCAAAAAGTTGGACATCCGGAAAAGATTTAATCCTTTATACAATTGGAACGATCGGTGTTGATGGCGCTCTCTATAAAGCGATGGAGTTTGAAGGTAGCGCCATATCAAATTTGCCTATGGACGATCGTTTTGCTATGTGTAATATGGCTATCGAGGCTGGGGCCAAGAGCGGTATCATCGCTCCCGACAAAAACACGGAAGAGTATATCAAAGGCAGGTTTAACAGAAAGCCCGTAATGTATCATAGCGATCCCGGTTGTAACTATGTAAGAACTTACGAATTTAATGCTGACAAAATAACGCCTCAGGTAGCTCTTCCCAGCTTGCCGGAAAATACAAAACCCGTGGAAGAAGTTTCGGGAATTAAGATTGATCAGATAGTTATCGGTTCTTGTACCAATGGGCGAATCTCGGATCTCAGGATAGCCGCGAGAATCCTCAAAGGGAAAAAGGTGCATCCTTCCATTCGGCTCATTATTTTCCCAGCAACTCAGGAAATTTACAAGAAAGCTTTGCAGGAAGGCCTGATCGAAACATTTATTGATGCTGAGGCAGTCGTTTCGACTCCGACATGCGGCCCTTGTCTTGGCGGACATATGGGAATCCTTGCAGAAGGTGAGCGGGCGCTCTCCACAACCAACCGGAATTTTGTTGGTCGCATGGGGCATCCGAAAAGTGAGATATATCTTTGCAGCCCAGCCGTTGCGGCTGCATCTGCAATCACGGGAATGATTACACCACCAGATGAAATTATAAAGAATTGATAGAGAAAGTGAGTTAGGCCATGTCTCAGAAAAAATATATAGGACTTGATATTGGTTCTGTAAGCGTAAAGGCGGTATTGATTAACGAGCATAAGGAAATCCTGGAACATCACTATGTTCGTTCGCACGGACAACCAGTAGAAACCTTCATCCTTATCTTACGAGACATGTTTAATCGAACCCATATTGACGATATTGATGGAATAGCCATTACCGGAACCGGCGGAAAGCTTATTTCTGAATTAATGAATATTGCCTTTGTTAACGAGGTTGTTGCCCATAGTCAGGCCACGATAATTTTATACCCGGAAGTGCGTACCATCGTTGAAATAGGTGGCGAAGATTCAAAACTTATGCTCATAGAAAGAGACACTGCTACCCGACAAATAAAGGTCTCCGATTTTTCCATGAATACCATGTGTGCCGCAGGGACGGGCTCGTTTTTGGATCAGCAGGCGACACGGCTTGGCATCGCTATAGAAAAAGAATTTGGAGAACTGGCGTTAAAATCAAAAAATCCCCCGCGCATTGCTGGTCGTTGTAGTGTTTTTGCCAAGACGGATATGATTCATCTTCAGCAGGAAGGCACCCCCGTGCATGATATTGTTGCCGGGCTCTGCTACGCCATGGCCAGAAATTTTAAAAGCAATATTGGAAAGGGAAAGGAGTTTTCTACGCCTGTTGTTTTTCAGGGTGGAGTGGCTGCGAATGCGGGTATGGTAAAGGCCTTCGAGGATATTTTAGAGCTCAAGCCGGATGAGTTGATCATACCGAAATATTTCAATGTGATGGGGGCGATCGGTACCGTTTTTACGCTTATGGACAAAGGTATTCATTCACCCTTCCGTGGATTGAAAGAGGTTGAAGAATATCTGAGAAATCGTGGCGCAAAAGCATCGAACCTTGAACCCCTCCAGTCTGACAATTACAAAATTATTGAAAAAATACATTCGATCGCGGGAGACGAAAAGATCGAGGCATACGTCGGGGTTGATGTGGGATCGATCAGCACAAATATCGTCGTTATTGATAAACACAAAAATGTCCTTGCCAGGCGCTACCTCATGACGGCGGGAAGGCCGCTTGAGGCTGTAAAACAGGGTCTCTATGAGGTGGGACAGGAAGTCGGAGATAGGGTGATCGTTTGCGGAGCCGGAACGACAGGCTCCGGGCGTTACTTAACCGGAGATTTTATCGGCGCAGATATTGCGAAGAATGAGATTACCGCCCATGCGACTGCGGCCGCACAGGTGGATAAGAATGTGGATACTATCTTTGAAATTGGCGGACAGGACTCGAAATTTATTCGTCTGGAAAATGGTGCCATTGTGGATTTTGCCATGAATAAAGTCTGTGCAGCCGGCACCGGTTCATTCCTGGAAGAGCAGGCAGAAAAGCTCAGCGTGAGCATTAAGGGGGAATTTAGCAATCGGGCGCTTTCATCGTGTTGCCCCTCCCATCTTGGTGAACGATGCACTGTGTTCATGGAGTCTGACCTGAATCACCATCAGCAGCGCGGTACATCCAAAGATGACTTGCTTGCCGGGCTGAGTTATTCCGTTGTGTTGAATTTCATCAACAGGGTCGTCGAGGATAGAAAGATTGGAAATACAATTTTTTTCCAGGGAGGCGTAGCGGCCAACCGCGGGGTAAAGGCTGCATTCGAAAAGATAACAGGGAAAAAGATTATTGTTCCCCCACACCACGATATCATGGGTGCCATCGGATCAGCAGTTATTGCAATGGAAGAAAGGGCATGGGAAAAATCCCGTTTTAAGGGATTTGACTTACGGCACAAGAAATATGAACTGTCTTCCTTTGTTTGTAAGGATTGTTCGAATATTTGCGAGATAAGAAAAGTAACTATCGATGGAGAGAATCCTCTTCATTACGGAAGCCGCTGCGGCAAATTTGATGATGAAAAGACCCTGAAGAAAGGGAAGCATCTCCCCAGGCTTTTCCGTGAAAGGAAGGATGCCCTTTTTAATACCTACAAGAAAAACAAGCCTGATCAACCGGTCGGGAAAAAGATCGGGATACCGCAAGTTTCCACTTTTTATGACTTTTACCCGATGTGGAAAGCGTTCTTCACGGAATTAGGTTTTGACGTAATCACTTCCAGCGACACCAACAAAGACATTATCTATAATGGCGCGGAAGTAATTACTGCAGAAACCTGTTTTCCTATCAAGGTTGCGCACGGACACGTAATTGATATGCTGGAAAGGGATATAGAATATCTGTTCTTGCCCAGCGTGATTAATTTAACGCACAGCAGCGAGAAACTTACCCATTCATATGCATGTCCGTATGTGCAGTGTATACCATATCTCGTACGTTCGGCTATCGATTTTAAAGAGAAGAAGTTTGAGGTTTTGTCTCCAGTCATTCATTTTGAATATGGAGAGGAATACGTAAGCAAGACCCTGCGTGATATTGCCAAAGGCATAGGAAAGACGGGAGAAGTTGTTGAGTCGGCCATAAAAACTGCACGTGCGGCGCTACAGGATTTTAACAAAACGCTTGAAACAAAAGGCAGAGAGGTGCTGGAAAAATTAGGAGAAAATGAAAAGGCGTTTGTGATGATCAGTCGTTCCTATAATGGTTGTGATACCGGAATGAACCTGGGTTTGCCTGAAAAATTGCGCGATTTGGGGATAATGACGATCCCTCTGGACTTTTTGACCCTGGATATTGAAGAAGTGTCCCATGATTATTCGAATATGTATTGGAAGACCGGACAAAAATTTCTGGCTGCGGCGCGGATAATTGCTCGGGATAAGCGCCTCTACCCATTGTATATCACCAACTTCGGCTGTGGCCCCGATTCATTCATATCGAAGTTTTTTGCCAAAGAACTGGCGGGAAAACCCTGTTTAACCATAGAGATTGATGAGCACAGCTCTGATGTTGGAGCAATCACACGGTGCGAGGCATTTATTGACAGCCTGAAAAATGTGAAACCTTCGTATCCGGGGAAAAAATTAAGAAACGATATCCCGATCCGCACCTTAACAAAGGAAAAGAAGCGTACGATTTATATCCCATACATGTGCGACCACGGCAGAATGATAGCCTCATCGATGAAAGCCAACGGAGTTATGGCAGAGGCTCTGCCGATGGCGAACAAACAGTCGGTTGATGTCGGAAGAAAATTCACTTCGGGAAAGGAATGCTATCCGGCAATCCTTACAACAGGAGACATTGTGAAAAAGGCCCTAAGCCAGGACTTTGATCCGGAAGCCAGTGCCTTTTTTATGGCAACGGCTTCGGGCCCCTGTCGATTTGGCCAGTACAATAAATTTCATCGTATGGTGCTGGATGATCTGGGATTTCATCATGTGCCTATCTATACCATGGATCAGGGAGAAAATTACGATGAAGATACGAAAAATCTCGGCAACCAATTTCGTAAACTGGCGTGGAATGGCATAATGTACGTTGATCTCCTGCAAAAATTGCAGAGAGAGACGAGACCCTATGAATTACAGAAGGGTGAAACTGACAGCCTCTATGAAAATTATTTGAAAAAGGCTGAGATGTCACTTGAAAAGAAGCAGAGTTTGGTTGAACACGCACGAGAGGCTAATGCGGACTTTGCAAAGATAGCAGTAGACCGGAGCAAGCCGAGACCTTTGATTGGCGTCATTGGGGAGACCTATGTCCGCTGTAATGAGTTTGCAAATAATTTTCTTGCACGAAATATTGAACGTCTGGGCGGAGAGGCCTTTATCCCACCTTTTTCTGAATGGATTAATTATATTGCACACTGTCGCAGAGAGTCGTGTCTCTTCGAAAAGGATTACAAGGGGCTTTTGGGCGAAATCATCTCTGCCATCATCCAGCGATACGACGCTTACAAGCTTACGAAGATTTTTAAAGGGAGAATCAGACATTTCCTGCATGATGCGTCGATTAAGGAACTCATCAGGAAGGGAAAGCCCTATATCGATGATTCCTACAAAGGCGATCCGGTGCTCAGTATGGGCAAAGCGATTGAGTATGTGGAGGAAGGATTTGACGGTATCATCAACGTGATTCCGTTTCACTGCATGCCGGGGACGGTAGTAAATGGAGTGCTTGAAAGGTTTCAGAAAGATTTTTACGGAATGCCTTGCCTGAAGCTGTCTTTTGACGGACAAGAACAATCAAATGAGGAGACCCGGTTGGAGGCATTTATGCATCAGGCATATCAAAGGATGGAAAGCAGATTGCGTTCCAAAAAACATGACACGATAAGTCATAGAAGAAAGGGTACAGAGAGTAGTAGGGAGTTGGTAGCAGGAAGAGAGATAGGCGGATAGTTCCCATAAAGCAGTTTAAAACATCTTTTGAAAATTCGTACCAACGTACTCCTGCATTTTTATAGCCTATAATCCGTAAAGTACGCAGTAACCTTGTTCCCTTTGGTAAAGGAATGAAGGGGTAACAAATACTTTCTAAAGAAGAAGAGTGTCTAAACGAATATGATAAGAGAGGACGGTAATGAAGGGTAAATGCTGGAAGTTTGGGAATAATATCAATACGGACGAAATTATACCAGCACGATATTTAAATACCACGGATGTAAAAGAGCTTGCCTCTCACTGCATGGAAGATGCCGATCCGAATTTTATGAAAAAGATTAAGGTGGACGACATTATTGTTGCAGGAGATAATTTCGGGTGTGGGTCTTCCCGCGAACATGCCCCCATTGCCATCAAGGCGGCAAAGATTTCCTGTGTTATTGCAAAGTCCTTTGCCCGCATCTTCTTTCGGAATGCCATTAATATCGGACTGCCTATTTTTGAATGTCCTGATGCAGCAGAGCAGATCCGGGAAGGTGATGAAATAGAAGTTAACCTGACGGCCGGTGAAATTCTCGATCACACTTTAAAAAAAAGATTCAGATTCGAGCCATTTCCCAAGGAAATGCAGGAGATCATTCAGGTCGGTGGATTGATGAATTTTGTCAAAAAAAAGATGGCGGTTGGGTAAATCTTCAAACACGAATGGCAGATTTCAAATGTCTTCCAACGAAAGAAATCACCGTGAAAGGGTTTGGAAGTGGGGAATTTGATGTCTGAATTTTTGCAATATTAAACCAAATTTACATGCGATGGTAACGCTGTTATGCAGACCTTGGAAATCACCAAAGATATTCATTGGGTGGGGGTGTTGAATGCAACTCTTAGGGCGTTTGATGTAGTATTTCAGCCCAGGTTCGGAACCACCTACAATTCCTATCTCATACGTGCAGATAAACCTGCCATCATTGATTGTGTTCATGAAAAGTTTGCTCAGGAATATCTTGAAAAACTCCGGTCGTTAATTAACCTCAAAGATATTTGTTATATTGTGGTAAATCATACCGAGATGGACCATACCGGGGCTTTAAGTCTTTTGTTGCAAGAGACCCCGAATGCCCAAATCCTTTCCACAAAGACAGCAGCCCTTTTTCTGAAAAATATTTTGCATATGGATATGAAGGGAAAGACGGTTGAAGATGGTGAGTGTGTCAGCCTCGGCAATAAGCAATTACAATTTATTCACGCGCCATACTGGCATTGGCCTGATACGATGTTTACGTATTTGCAAGAAGATCGTGTGCTGTTTCCGTGCGATGGTTTCGCCACCCATTTTTGCGATGAACGGCTTTTTAATGACCGGGTAGACGACTTTACCGAAGATTTTCGGTATTATTTCGAGCATGTCATGGGCCCCTTCCGGAAGAAGATCCTTGAGGCAATAGAAAAGATCAAAGGGCTGGATATCCGCCTAATTGCTCCAAGCCACGGTCCTATCCTGCGGACTGATCCATGGAAATACATTCATGCCTATAAAGACTGGAGTATGGTGCGAAAGGATCCCTATAAAAAATTGGTTCTGGTGTTTTATGCATCCATATACGGAAACACGAAAAAAATGGCGGAGGCAGTAGCAAAGGGTGCCGCTACGGTTCATACCGAAGTCAAACTATTTGACGCTGCCAGCATATCGCTTGAATCCGTGAGGTGCGAGATGGAAGCTACCGATGGCATCCTGATAGGCTCGTCGACGATAAATGGCGATGCGCTAAAGCCCTTGTGGGATATTATTAGTGTTATGTTTAGCGTCAACGTAAAGCTTAAAAAATGTGCCACCTTTGGCGCCTATGGATGGAGTGGAGAGGCAACAAGACTCCTGGAAGAACGACTGAAAGGTCTCAAGCTTACAATTGTTCAGCCTCCCATAAAGGTTCTTTTGATTCCGACAGAAGAAGACCTGAAAAGATGTTCCATCTTTGGATATGATTTTGCCACATCCCTGACAGCAGCCCAATGACGTGAAATAGTGTCTTTGAAGAAATTGAGGGCGATATGGAAAAAATAGTATGGGATGAAGGTTTTAGTGTCGGTGTTCGGGACTTAGATGAGCAACACAAACGGATCATTACCATAGTAAATACCCTGATTGACATGAAAGATGCAGAAGTTGATTCGGAGATTATCTCAGACACGTTGACAAAAATGACCCAATACGCCGGTGATCATTTTAAAGCAGAAGAGCAATACATGCTCAATTATGAATATCCTGAGTATTTGTCACAAAAAAAACAACATCAGGAATTTAAAAAAAAGACCGTTGATTTTTGCGTGGGAACTATGGTGCATAAAATAACGATTCCAACGGAAATGTTTGCGTATTTAAAGTCTTGGTGGACAAATCATATCCTGAAAGAAGATATGAAGTACAAAGAATTCTTTCATGCAAGAGGACTCAAGTGATCGGAAATCTGATTTCTCAAAGTTCTGACGAAAACACGAAATATCCTTCCAACGTCACATGAGGCACTTTTTCCGGATTAATTCCATGCGAAACGTGGTGTTTTTTACACATCGATTGTCCCCTCATTGGCCGTTTTCAACTCACATGTCATCGGATTGGTACGCATGACCACATGTTGTGTCTTCGGTTGCAGGGTGACATGAACAAACTTGTTTGTCCCTGTTGTTTGAATATACACACGGATTTGGAATATATCGCACTGACAAACAGAGTTTGTCAGCGCCACCCTGTAACCCGCTTGAATAACATAAAAATTCCTATACGATCACGTTAAAACAAGACGTAATATAGAAAATCATACCTCCAAAAGATTTGACTACTTCAGAAATTTTGATGTCGTCTTGAGATATAACAACAGTTATTCCCTTTTTAATCAGCCCGCTTCTCTGGTGTAGTTCCTTAATTTTCTTGACTGAAAATTTTATAATAAGTACAATAATCAATTCCGATTTTTAAAAATCTGCTTTTTTCAGAAAGGATGCTTCTTTGAAAAATATCACAATTGTTGCAAGGCATTTGGATATAACAGAAGCTATTAAAAATTACACCTTGCTAAAGACAGAAAAGGTAAACAAATTTTCCGGACGGATTTTGCAAATACAAATTACCTTAGACATCGGTGGCGATAATAGCCATATTGTTGAGATGGTTGTTTCAGTTTCAAAGGGGCCTGCGCTGGTTGCTGAGGTGTCGAATCCGGATATGTACCGGGCAATTGACCTTGTTGTGGATAAGATTGAGGCTCAGCTCAAAAAGCATAAGGGCAAAATCCAATCCAGGACCATCCGCAGAAAAAATCTGTGGCTGAGGAAACAGAAGGTTTTGAAGGTATTCCAGAAGGATGATAGATAACAATTCTACAGGAGGGGTTTTATCGTATGAAGTTGACTGATTTTGTTGTAGAGGAAGCTATTATCACAGAAGTTAACGCTACGGAAAAAGAGGCTGTTATTCGAGAAATGGTAAGTTCGTTGAAAGATGCACAAAAAATCAATAGTAAGGATGTTGAAAATATTATTAAATCTCTTATGAAGCGGGAGGAGTTGGGCAGTACTGGCATTGGAAAAGGTGTAGCGGTTCCTCACACAAAACATGATTGCATAAAAAAAATTATGGGAACTATTGCTCGGTCAACAAATGGTGTTGATTTCAATGCCCTTGATGGAGAACCTGTGTATCTTTTCTTTCTCCTGCTTTCCCCGAACGATTCCGCTGGGGCTCACCTTGCTGCATTAGAAAGAATATCCACCGTTATACGAGATAACGATTTCCGCCGATTCATGAGAGAGGCAAAAGGTAAAGACGGTATAATTGAGATATTGCGTGAGGTTGACGGTATTCAGGTTTAATCTAAAAGCAATTTTCTCTCTCCTCAATAACGTGAAATTAAGGAAAAGTAATTCATACCTTTTGACCTAACAAAACTAAAAACACGGAAATCTTTTCCCATTTTATCGTATTTTAAAAGCAGTGGTTTTTGTATACAACAAGAAGCTCCTGTACAGCATGTTTATTGAAATATGGATATTTACGCTAAAAATTTACAGTTATTAAAACGGAAGATAAAAATCTCGAATTCTAATGGATTGCATGCGAGGCCTGCTACCAAATTCGCAGAGATTGCCAATAAATATACGTCAGAAATCCGTTTAAAAGCAAAAAATAAAGAGGTTGACGGAAAAAGCATTATTGAACTTTTGACGCTTGGCGCAGAGAACGGCACAGAAATCGTCGTTAGTGCAAAAGGATCTGATGCGGCGGAGGCTTTAGATGCTCTGGAAGGATTAGTAAAAAGTAAGTTTGAAGAAGAATTCATGGAAATTCGAAAAGGAATTGCCGTTTCGCCAGGAGTGGTTATCCGCAATGCTTTTATGTTTGAGAGCGAAGGGTACCGTATCCCCCGCCATATTATAAAAAAAGATGAGGTCGAAGGTGAAATCCACAGACTTGAAAAAGCAATTGAAGATTCAAAAAGGGAAATTCATGATTTAGAGCAAAAGGTCTCAGAAAATCTGAGTTCTGAAATTGGGTCAATCTTTGGCACGCACCGGATGGTATTGCAAGATGTGCGTCTAAAAAACGAGATCATTGACAAAATTAAAAGAGCAAATTTTACACCAGAATTTGCGGTATCGCTTGCCTTGCGTGTTTACATTAGGAAATTTCAAGATATCCACGACTCGTATCTTGCAGAACGGGTAAGTGATATTTTTGATATTGAACGGCGACTCTTAAAAAACTTGTTGGGTGAAAAGAGAGAGGAACTGAAAAATCTTGCCGAAGAAGTGATCCTGGTTGCCCATGATCTTACCCCCTCTCAAACGGCTTCGCTCGATACCGAGAAAGTTAAGGGATTTGCTACTGATGCGGGTGGCCGGACGTCTCATACCGCTATCGTTGCCAGGGCATTAGGTATACCCGCTGTAGTGGGGCTTGGAACAATTACCGCGGATGTCTTTGGAGGTGATACGGTCATTGTGGATGGTAATAGTGGTGTTGTTATCGTTAGACCAGATGATGAAACACTGGCGGCATACCAAACCAGGGTTAAAACCATTCATGTCTTTGAAGAAAGACTAGCCACCGAGCTAAGAGATCAACCTTCGACCATGGGCGATGGTAAACATATTTCTATTTTTGGAAATATAGAATTTCCAAAGGAAGTCAATATAAATGTAAGATATGGTGCGGAGGGGATCGGTCTCTACCGAACAGAATTTCTTTATCTGGGTGCGCCCAAACCTCCGACAGAAGAGGAGCATTTGGAGGCATATGCAACAGTTGTACAGGAATTACAGGATAAGCCTGTTATTATCAGAACACTGGATCTCGGCGCTGACAAATTTGACTATTTAGATAACAGAAAAGAAGGAAATCCCTTCTTGGGGTGTCGTTCTATCCGTTACTGTTTTGAAAATCCATCCATATTTAAAATACAATTGAGAGCTATTTTGCGGGTGTCTGCCCAAGGTAACGTAAAGATTTTATTTCCTCTGATCTCTTCTCTCCAAGAATTACAACGAGCAAAGCAGATGGTTTGGGAAACTATGGAAGAATTAGAAAAGGAAAATGTCTCTTTCAATAAAAATATTGAGATGGGCGTAATGCTTGAAGTCCCCTCTGCGGTTATAATTGCAGATCTCTTGGCAAAAGAGTGCGATTTCTTCAGTATTGGCACGAATGATCTTATCCAGTATTCCCTGGCTGTTGACAGAAATAATGAGAGGGTCGCTTATTTATACTGTCCTGTCCATCCGGCGATATTAAGGCTTTTAAAAGTGGCGATCAAAGCAGCAGCAGACAACAATATCCCTATTGGGATATGTGGTCAGATGGGAAGTGAGATTGAATATACTGCGCCGCTTATTGGTATGGGACTTACTGAGTTTAGTGTGGCGCCTGCGACAATTATACCGGAAATAAAAAAAATTGTACGATCAATTACCTTTGAAAAAGCAAAGGAGATAGCCGAAACAGCATGTCAATTTGAAGATCCGGAGAAAACAATGGCTTACCTTAGAAAAATTGCTATTGATATTCTGCCAGAGGTATTTGACGGACAAAATTATTCTTGACACCAATAGGTGTCCTTATTAGAATTTTTCGTAACTCTTTTAATTTATTATAGTTGAAGTTTTTATGTAAGGTTGGCATATTAAATCAAGAATACGTGTTCGATTCAGCAAATCAGGCGACATTCGCTTTATTTCTCATCATGATTTAATGAAGCTTTTTGAGAGGGCTATCAGAAGGGCAAATATTCCAATAGCGATGTCCAAAGGCTTCAATCCGCATCCGAAATTGTCCATTCCCATTGCATTAGGTGTTGGAATATCCGGCAATGATGAAGTTTTGGAACTGGAATTGCTTAGGCCGATGTCCGTTGAAATTTTAGTTGAATGTTTGTGTCTTCAATTACCAAAAGAAATTCATATTCTTTCTGGAGAAGTCATTGCTGACAGCGAGAGATGCCCGGTTCGTGATGTGATCTATGAAGTGGTATTTAAAAACCCGGAGTTTTTAAATACGGTAAAGGTTAGCGAATTTTTACAACAGCCGTTTATTGTTGTAAACCGCACCAAAAATGAGCACCAAAAATCTTTTAATATTCGACCGTCTATTCAGGGAATCACAGTAAAGTCAGGCCGTTTAATTCTATCTATAAAAGTAGAAACCGAAGGTATGGCGAGGCCCGAAGAAGTGGTCGGTGCTTTGCTGGAGAATGGGAGAAAAGAGATCTTTGAGATTATCAGAACAAAAATCAATTTGACTTCTTCTGCATAACTGAGGGAAAAACATGGATAAGAAGATGCTTATTAACGCAGTAGAACCTGAAGAATGCCGAATTGCTATTTTAGAAAACAATATTTTGGAGGAGCTCTACATTGAAAGGAGTTCCCGCGGACAGATTGCGGGAAATATTTATAAAGGAAGAGTCGTTAATATTGAGCCTAGTATCGAAGCAGCATTTGTGGATATCGGACTCAAAAAAAACGGATTTCTCCATGCATCAGATGTTTTAATACCGTCAGAAAACGGGAGCCAGTCATCTGATACTGATGCTCATGGCAAACCGCATCGGGAATTTCGCAAAATACGGGATCTTCTGCATCCGGGCAAAGAGGTGCTGGTTCAGGTAACAAAAGAAAGTATTGGCACTAAGGGCCCTAGTCTTACAACGTATATCAGCCTGCCAGGCAGATTCCTGGTTTTAACGCCCGATGTTCCGCGTCACGGAGTTTCCAGGAAAATTGCAAGTGATGAGGAGCGGCTAAGATTAAAAAAAATTCTTGCAGGATTAACACCCCCCGCAAATATTGGCTTTATTATACGAACAGCAGGAGAACAGCAGACAAAAAAAGAGATCCACAAAGACTTTCACTATCTCTTAAAGCTCTGGAAGAATATAGAGAAACAGACAAAAGACGTCAAAGCCCCTGCTACCATTTACCAGGAAAGTGATCTGGTTATTCGCGCTATTCGGGATATTTTTTCGACAAACATACAAGAAATCATCGTGGATACGGAAGCTGTTTATGGAAGAACCCGTGACTTTCTTCGTATGATTATGCCTAAATCTGAAAAGCTGTTAACCCTCTATAGCGAGGATAAGCCTCTATTTCATAAATATAATATTGAACAAGAGATTGAGGCAATAAACTGTAGAAAAATCCGTTTGCCTCGTGGAGGCTCAATTGTTATTGAACAGACCGAGGCATTGGTGGCAATTGATGTCAATAGTGGTAAATTCAAAGAGGAGTGCGATCCGGAAGAAACGGCCTTTAAGACGAATCTCAAAGCAGCCAAGGAAATTGCACGCCAGATCCGGCTGCGAGACTTAGGCGGTGTGATTGTAATTGACTTTATTGACATGAGAACAGAATCGCATATTCATGCTATCGAAAAGGTCGTTACGGATGCGTTGAAAAGAGATAAGGCGAGAACAAAGATGCTCAAGATGTCGAAATTTGGCACCATTGAACTTACCCGGCAACGGATTCGGTCAAGTCTTCGGGATGTTCTTTTTGAAGAATGCAAGTTTTGTGGCGGTACGGGATATGCTAAAACCGTTGAGAGCCTTTGCTTAAATGTCATGAGAGATCTGAAGTTTGCTATCCATTCATCACAAATTGCGAAAATTGAGATTGCTGCGAATCCCGCGGTTGCAAATTACCTGCAAAATCAAAAGAGAAAACAGATGATAGAGATTGAGGAATCTTATAATAAAAAGATACACATTTTTAGCACAGCGAATCACGAATACGGCAAGATCGATATTCGTTATTTAAACCAGAAAGACGAACCTGTTGAGATCTAAATATATTAGCAAAGATTTGCTTGCTGCCGATAAATATGGTAAATTAACAGCTACAGCTTTTTTGTAGATACGTATCACAGAAACGGATAAAGAAAGGAGAAGGTAAATAATGTATGCAATTGTAAAAGACCGGGGTAAGCAGTATAAGGTAAGGGTTGGCGAACGCTGTCTCATCGATCTGAAGGCCGACGCACAAACTGGACAAATCCTGGAGTTTGATAATGTATTAGTTTGCTCAAATGAGGAAGGTAAAACGACTTTAGGGGCTGATACCAATAAAAATGCGAAGGTTATTGCAGAAGTTGAGGGCATAAAAAAGAGCGCAAAATGTATGACCATAAAATTTCGCAGAAGAAAAGAATCTCTGACAAGAAGAGGACATAGGGAAAAATATACCCGTATAAAAATTAAGGAAATTATTTGTGACTAGTCGGCAATGAATGATGCAAGAACTTTAATTGAAAAGAGCAAAGTGAAAAATTGAGTTGTTTTCAGCCGATACAACGGGTGTTTTTTATACATCAACAGGATTTTAATTTTTTGAAACGGAGGTTAGCAGAATGGCTCATAAAAAAGGGCAGGGTTCGTCAAAAAATGGAAGAGACAGCAATCCTCAAAATCGTGGGGTAAAAAGATATGGTGGACAATTTGTAACCGCTGGCTCCATAATAGTACGCCAATGCGGGACAAAATTTAAACCAGGAAGAAACGTCGGAATCGGCAGGGATGATACTCTTTTTTCGATGATAGACGGAACGGTAAAATTTGAAACGAGACGTCGCGTGAGTGTTTATACAACACCCAGATCATAAGGTCTTTTCCCTTTCCCGTTTTTTACGGATTCGTGGTACTTCTTTCAATTGAGTCTTTCCTGAAATATGTGTTATTAGTTTCTTTGATGTTGACCACAGCAGGTTAAACAATGTTTGTCGACGAGGCAGTTATATTTGTAAAGGGAGGCGATGGAGGAAACGGATGTGTGAGTTTCAGAAGGGAAAAATACGTCCCTTATGGAGGTCCGGATGGAGGGGATGGAGGTAAGGGGGGCGATATTATCATCCACGTCAGTGATAAAATAGACACCTTGCTGGATCTCACTTCCCGGGTAAAATATATTGCAGGAAACGGTGCACATGGAAAGGGCTCTACCAAAAGAGGTAAAGATGGTAATGACCTTAGCATTAACCTACCACGCGGCACCGTAATCAAGGATAGAGAAAGTGGCCGTATTCTCAAAGACATGGACACGGCTGGGGAGAATCTCGTTATTGCGCGGGGAGGAAGAGGGGGAAGAGGAAACAAGTGTTTTGCAACCTCTACCAATCAGGTTCCTCGACAGGCGGAAAAGGGGAGACCAGGCGAAGAACGATGGCTGATTCTTGAATTAAAATTACTTGCAGATGTTGGTCTTATTGGAATGCCAAATGCCGGAAAATCAACCTTGCTTTCTCGAATATCAGCTGCCAGGCCTAAAATTGCCGATTATCCTTTTACCACATTACAACCGCAATTAGGAATTGTGGAGGTAGAGGATTATCGAAGATTCGTTGTTGCTGATATTCCCGGGCTTATAGAAGGAGCACACCGGGGGGTAGGGCTTGGAGACGAATTCCTCCGTCACATTGAGAGGACACGGTTGTTGGTCCATCTCTTAGATGTCTCACCGTTTGCTACGGTGGCTCCTGCAGAGGCATATTTCATCGTACGGAATGAATTAAAACAATATAATCCTGTTCTTGCTGAAAAGGCAGAAGTTGTTGTTGCCAACAAAATAGATCTTCTTGATTCTGAAGCTGGCATGAAATGCATTCAAACTCTGGAAGAAAAAATATCCAGGCCTGTTTGTCCTGTCTCTATGGTTACCGGCAATAATATCAGCCTGCTGATAAGTCTGGTGGTAAACGCATTACAAGAGACGCAATCCGCTCTCCATGCATCTGTATGCAGTTAGCAATTGATATTGGCAACACCAACATCCATATTGGAATATTCGAAGAAGACATTTTGCGCTCCACGCATACCGTTGGAAGCGGATCTCTGCATCAGACAAATTTTGCGAAAATTCTCACTCCCGCCATTTTTTTCAAAACACAGGCTGTTATTCTCGCATCTGTTAATCCTCAGGCAGAGGCATGTGTCATAGAATATCTCGGAAAACATAGCCCAGTACAACCCTGTCGCATCGGGAAAGAGATTCCAATCCCTATGCCGATTTTGACCGAATCTCCCGAAATGGTAGGTATTGATCGACTGGTAAATGCAATCGCCGCATTTGAAAGGACGAAAAATCCGGCGATTGTTGTTGATGCAGGTACCGCAATAACCATTGACGGAATAAATGAGAAAGGGGCTTTTTTGGGAGGAATTATTGCGCCGGGGATAGGAATATCTTTAAAGGCGCTACATCATGCTACGGCGCTTTTACCCCTCGTATCTATCAGCAAGCCAAAAAATGTCTTTGGAAAAAACACGGAAGAAGCAATAAGGTCGGGTGTTTTCTGGGGGACGGTCGGAATGATACGCCAGGTGATTGATATGATGAGCAACGAAATGAAATGCCAGCCAACGGTAATTGTAACCGGAGGAGATGCGTCTGTATTGGCACCAGAGCTTCCCGTCGCTACTACAGTGTTACCGTATCTGACGTTGGAGGGAATTCACCTTGCGTATAAAATTAATATTGCATCGCTGCTGCCGTATTAGCTAAATTTTAATTTTTCAATCAATTTTTGGTACCGGACATCTTCTCTCAGATGAGCCAAATCCTCATCTCTTTCCAAATGATAAATGTCTTTATAGCCTAACATAATTGCCCTTTCCAGCGCTTCAAAAGCAGCGTTTATGTTTTTCAGTAGTGCATAACTACAGGCAAGATTATAATGAACCAGGGGGGATTCCGGCTTAAGACGGCACAATTTTTGATCCGTGAGAAGCCCCTTTTCATACATACCCTGAGCGGTATACGTATTAGCCAAATACATGAGACAATCAATATAATTGGGGTTCCGTTCAAGGATGCCTTCAAAAAACCAAATGGTAAATTCCTCCCCTTCTTTTTTAAATTCAGGGGCGTTCAGGGTGAAATCATAATTTGGCAAGGTGATTGAATTGAAGGATCTGCTTTTTATTTCCATTTTCATTATTTGAGTACTCGTTTTTATCAATCATGGTTGTTGCTCTAAATTAAATATATTTGTAAAATCTGCACTTGTCAAGCTTCGGGATAAATATTTTATATCCCGGAAGTAGTGGAGGGAAGAAAAATGCATATCGATAAGGAGGTTATAAAAAACAGGATCAACAACAAAGAAGATATCTCACTGAAGACTATTGCCGACATTATTGCATATAAAATCTATGAAAGTCCGGAAAACATGGGAACAGAGGCAAATTTTCTTGCAGCCGCAGAGACCATATCCCAATATATATCAGAAACGTTCAAGGATTTAGATGTATTCAAAGACCATTTATCCCGGCCAGATAAGAGGGTGAAATCAATTAATCAATTTGCCGACACGGTGTATAATTACTATCAGGATAAACAACTTTTGAGTTTTGACATCGTTAAAAATATAATTTCTGCGGCAAAAGACATTAACTTAAAAATGATTACGGATATTGTGGCTTATAAAATTTACCAAAGTCCAGAGGATAAAGGTCCAGAATTCAATTTTATATCGGCCGAAACATTTGTTGCCCAGTACCTGTCAGAAAATTTTAAAAATATCCGTGAATTCAGAAGATGTCTTTCTGACCTTGGCAAAGGGCAATATGCACAGGAGGCATTTGCCGATCTGGTATATAAGTATTATTGCCAAAAGAAAAAATAATACGGCGTTTGATAATCATGTTATTCAACCCAAAACCCAAGATAGGTTTTAGGGACGAGAGATTAGTGAGGTAATTTGTACCGATTTTCAATAATATCATGTAAAGAAGATAACGGTTACATGATTTTCCTCGTAATTTTCGCTGTTTTTTCAAATTGCGGACGTACTGTCTCTGTAATGAGTCGTTTTTCTTCTATAGAATGGAACATGTACTGACTATAAAAATCCTTGGGCAAATTGAAATAATCTTTCTTCAGAGCGTTGAAACACCTCTTTAAAGCGGTACGACGAAGGAAGACTCACACGGATACCTCTGCCGTACCTGAAGACATTACACGGAATCTGAACCAGGTAATTTTTGATGGTCTTAAAGCTCCTTGTTTTCCACATATCTTTCAGAATCTGCTGCTTGAAACACTGAACGATGTTGTAGGTAATGCATTTTATGGTCATAAATGCGCTGTTTGCAGTAAACTCCTGTGAGTTCACTTTGTCAATATAGAACTCATAGCTTAGTTCTTTGATAAAATTCTCTACCTGACAGCCTGAATTGTAGGAACTAAAGATTTCCTCTTTGGTCTCATCGTCATCGGCATTGGTGACAATTGCCTCGTGCTCATACGAAGGCGGTAGCTCAAAGAGTGATTTCTGGTGTTTGTCCTTTGTTCTGACAGGGGCGAGTTTCCTGATGACGACAAATCTCCGTTCCTTACTCCAGGCATCAGGACGATAGTACGCCTCGGCCAGATCAAAGGGTGTACCCTCAATATGGGTAAACTGTTCTTCTGGAATACGGGCAAAGCAACCTTGCATCTTTGGATTTACAACGACCTTGAGGTAATACGTAATAGTCTGCTTTGCTTCAAAGAACAGACAGGTATCCTCAGAGAAGAACCCCCTGTCTAACCTTACGCGGCTGAGCCAGCTGTCTTTAGGAAGCAGGGCAATGGTTCTCCCGATGAAGGATTCAAAGTCTGTCTTTGATGTGGTCTTTCCGCCGCAGAGCTGGAAATTGATTAACCAGCCCGTATTGTGCAGGAATGCCACTTTGGGCTGAAAACTCGGGCGACCGTGCTTTTTTGGATTATATGCAACCTCTGCGTTTTCCTGATGTCCGTAAACGGTCGTTACGTGGGTGTCGCTTAGCAGGGTGACTTCCTGAGGACCGGTAAATTTCTGCACCTTTGAGAGTATCTCTTTGTTGGCCAGAAGCAATTCCTCGATATTCTCAAGGGTAAAGGTCTCCAGATAGTCACGGGCGGTTTCCGGGTCAGGGATGTCTTTCAAACCACGTATCTTCTGGCACAGGGTGTTGTTGAGTAACCCAATATGTTCTATCCTCTCAATGTCAAATATAATGCTGTCTGCGAGGATATGGAACATCTCCATGTTTGAGTACAAACGACCCTTGCGTCTCAGATGCACATTGTCTGTGAGGGCGTCTTTTATCCCTAACAAACTCATAAAGTTTACAAAGAACGGGTACAGCCCACCGAGGCTTACCGTATCGTTATCAAAGGTGTAATATACGTTCTTATAGTCAAAATGCCTTTGTAATTTTCTGGTTAATCTCTTTTTCTCTTTTATGTCTATAGGCAAGAATATGACCCCCAGATTAAGATTGTTTTGCGGTTTCTCTCGTATCTTGGAAGGGTACCATAAAACTTAAAATAATCAAGTCCTAGCCCGCTATTTTACTAACTTTTTTCACCTTTTAATCTCTTATATCTTGGGATCCGGGTTCAAAGGTTTGTACTGATGTCAAAAAATATACGCACGAAATTTCCTGGCCCTAATGCAATTCAATACCTGGAAAGGGAAAAAAGTTTGTCTCGCCATCCTCAACAAAAAGCTATCCCTTAGTAGTAAAAAATGCAAAAGGTATGAATATTACCGATGTAGACAATAATGCCTTCCTTGGTTTTACTGCAGGTGTCGCTGTTTATAATACCGGACACAGTCACAATCAGATCGTTTCAGCAATCAATAACCAGGCAGATTTTTATAATCTTCTCCGTATCGAGCTGGCAGAAAATCTTTCTGCAATTTGTTCCGGGCCTTACACAAAAAAGTCTTCTTCGGAAACCTGGCGCAGAATCTGTAGAGGCTACATTTAAGGGTCATCGTGTAGTCGTGTGGGTAAAAGAGAGTGCAAATTAGTATAAGATGGCTTTAGATAAAGGGAGAAGAGCTTTTAAAAGGGTCATAAAATCTGTATGATTACCCTATGGGAAAAAAGAGAC